>ERZ773181.480-NODE-480-length-43016-cov-8.752752_pt1 | contig 43016 bp, 35 predicted proteins | sample MGYA00581001_ERZ773181 | MGnify/ENA primary metagenome ERZ773181 (study PRJEB29015, sample SAMEA2737780) | human gut metagenome | biome: human gut; feature: human-associated habitat; material: faeces | place: China | collected 2012 ...
TAGGAATAGCGTTTGATGTCTCTGCCGCGCAAAATCGGTCGTATAATCTCGGCAGATTTTGGGTCTTGGGCTATTAACGCATCTTTTGTAGCTCCGTCTATTATAAACGCCTCATTACAACCTGTTAAAATACCTCTATAAATTTTTATATTCCAATCTTTGAGAGGAACCCCAATTTTCTCTATTTTTTCCTTTATAGACCTTTCTATCGGGTTCAGTATACACCAGCTATTTTTGTCGAAGTCCATAAGGGTAGAATTCTGCATAACAAAATCGCTCCTTAAAATAAAGCAACTACTCCTGATGACGAACATTCGGGTTGGCTAAAAAACGCATATTTTTTGTCTTGGTGTTGGTTATGCAAAGTTCACTGTGTGTTGTAGAAACCATGGAATTTTCTCCGCATGCGAAGAGAAGGCGAGGGGAACAAGAGTCTATATAAGGACTATTTATTCCCGAAAAGTTCTTGACTTTTTATAGATAATATATTGTTATTTATAGCGTAAAATATAAATGAATAATAATATATTGTCAGTTGTGCGGAATAAAAATGTTTCAACCTCGGAACTTATGAAGGTCGTTGCGGGGAATGTTCGCGCGATGCGTCTGAGGCGCAATATTAGCCAGAAAGACTTCGCATCAAAGGTTGGGATTGCGCTGCCGACATATAGGCGTTTTGAGACCACTGGAGAAATTTCCCTGCGCAAGCTTGTGGGAATTGCCAAGTTTTTCGACGTCGCAAGAGACTTTAAAAATCTTTTCACAAAACGAGAATATTCTTCGATTGAAGAGGTAATAAAAGAAAAAACCAACAGGAAAAGAGCTTCTAAAAATGGATAAGAATTTCGTGGAAGTATGGCTTTCTAACTCGCTTGTTGGACGTATCGCACTGACATCTGAAGGCCTTTGCGCGTTTGAGTATGACGCCAATTTCCTTGAAAATGGTTTTTCAATTTCGCCGTATGCTTTGCCGCTTGAAAAAAAAGTCTTTATAGCCGAACGCGATCCGTTTGATGGGAATTTTGGGGTATTTGACGATTCTCTTCCCGACGGCTGGGGCACTTTATTGCTTGATAGGTTTTTGAGAGAGCAAGGCAAAGATTTATCAAAGTTTTCAATCTTAGACAGACTATCGCTGATTGGCTCAAACGGTCGCGGAGCATTGGAGTATCGTCCCGACAATAGTCTTATCGCGAATGCCGAATTTAAAGACTTCGACAAGATAGCCCAAAGCTGTCGAAAGATTCTCGAAGAAAAGGTTGTCGATAAAAATTCGCTGGAAACGCTATTTAAAAACGGCGGTTCGTCTGGCGGCGCGCGTCCTAAGGTATTTGCGAAGATTGGCGGCAAAGAATGGCTCGTGAAATTTAAATCTGGTTCAGACCCCAAAAACGTTGGCGAAATCGAATATAAGTATTCGTTGTTGGCAAAAAAATGTGGAATTGAAATGACGCAAACGCGCCTTATAAACGGAAAATATTTTGCGACGGAACGTTTCGACAGAACTGCCGCCGGGCGTATTCATACAATCTCGGCATCTGGATTATTAAACGCATCCTACCGATTGCCGAATCTTGACTACACCGATCTTCTCTCAGTTTGCAAAGACCTTACAAAAGACCAAGAGCAGGTTGTTCAATTATTCCGAAGAATGGTTTTCAACGTTCTAATAGAAAACAAAGACGACCACTCCAAAAATTTTTCATTCCAGTTCAAAAGCGGCTCGTGGAAACTGTCGCCCGCATATGACATTTTGCCTAGCGCGGGATTTAACAACATGCATGCCACATCGATAAACGGCAAGGGAAATCCTACTATTGACGACATTCTTGAAGTTGCAAAGCAATCGTCCATTCCCGCAAAGCTTGCGAAGAATATATACGCCCAAGAAATGGAAATATTATCTAAAAATAATAAATAAAAATATTGCGTATTTTGTCGTGATATGGTAGTATAGATACCATAACGGGACAGGGTATGATGGTAAGCAAGGTTAAGATTTCTGCTGAGGGGTTTGAGAAGGTTGAAATTACTGTTAAGATGGCGGAGGTATTTGGGTTACCGAAGAAGGCTATCGGGAAATGGGCTGTCGTTTCTAAGGACTATTTTGAGCATCGCTTGAGAAAGGTTCGTTTAGACGGCTATTTTGCCGACGACAAGTACAACAATCATCAGCGCATTCCCAACAGAATTTGGGGCGAGATGTTTGGCTCAAAGCGTTCCGCTAAATTTGAAATTTCCAAGCAGACTATTCGCAAGCAGAATTGGGTTTATGGCTTGCTTGAACAGTTATCAAAAATTGAGGAGCTAAAAAATGTCTTAAATGTTATGGGGCGCGATGAAGTTATTTTGCAGATTCTCAATGACACGGATAGCTCCCGCGCAGGAGGCAAATTATACAGCTCTACAAGCACTGCAATCGCCCACTGGAAGTATAAATATGGGAGGGCTTGCAAGTGAGAATCAGAGCCCTAAATCGTCAAAATGATTGGTCAGATTTTGGTAAGGGATTTATCGTAAAAATGCGCAAAAATACGTGTTTTTTATTGGCGCTTAAGCATTTTATAATACGCAAATATGCGCAAGAATTTTCAAATTTTCATATTTATAACTTGGTTAAAAACAGTAAAATACAAAACATAAGAAAGGCGGATATGAATGCAATCAAAGAGAGATTAGGAAACGCTCGTTCTATCTGTTGAAATACAGGGGCTGAGTTAAGCTCTTATGTGACCAAATCTTGGATTTAAAGTCTATATTATTTTAGTTATCATAATTCTTTCTCTCGCCTTAGCTATTTCATTTCAATAATAGTTGCCCCATTCCGCCACATATTAAAATCCATATAATATAATTCACAATTTTTATTATAGCATTGTTTATCTTCTTTTTCTTCTCTTTCCAAATTACACTATCTTTTATTTTGAAAAATTCTCTACACCTAGTTTTGTATAAGAAAATATATACCAATTCAGAATAATGCTTTTCTAAGGATTTCTTATCCGCTCTCTTTTAAGTATTCTTTCCGGTATTTACTGTTTGGTATATTATTCAATAAAAAATTCTTTCATAATTAAAGAATACTTTCTTCATTTCTTCAATAAATTCTATAAAATATAAATATTTGAATTTGGTATTGAACAATATTAAGGCATATAAACTTCTTATATACTTTATTTACTATGAAAAATACTGCCCTTGTTTATATTTGATGTACCAGTCTGTTGCGCAATCGCAAAAATCGGCTACAAAAAATTTATGCCCCTTCCCAGTAATTGCACGTCCTAGATTTATTGAATTTAGCCTAATTGAAATGTCAATAACCAAACTATTACAAAAGACCTGGAAACAGTGTAAAATATAGATTGTTTGATACAATCTTTTGCAAATACTTATATTTCTTCTAAGCCTACTATACCCCAATCGGGCTCGACGGAAAAGTAAGCCTGCCCTGTAATTTCTGGAAGTATAGCAGTGCGCGTCTTCACGCTCAGAGATTTTCGTGGATAAAAAATATGGCAAATATGCAACCATATCAATTTATCAAAACCCTAAAATTTTTATATACTATAATCAAAAATTTTCGACAAATTGCTAATAATCTACCCTACAAGAAAATAGAAATCAGCAAGGTTCAGCAGGAAACAGTCAATAGAAACCACAATGAAACTCGCTCACGTTTGAACCTATATTCAATTCTAAATTTATACAAAATTTGCAAATGCCTTTTGATTTTCTCTTTTACATTTTCCCCATAAATGTCTTTTCAAAAAGCTGTACAACTATAATAGCTTATCACAATCGCATATAAAAAAATTGCCGCAAGTTTTTGCGGCAATCTTTATTTAAATTCCCTACCTCAATCCCCTATTGGTTAGGTCTCAACAGTATCTGATACTCTCCTGACGGCATTTTATCCACTGTCAACGTGCCGTCAGAGTTCCTTACAAAATCCTTCTCCGGAACTTTGTAACCGTTTACGCGCACACTCGCGGAATTGCTTGTCGGGAATACCACCGTGCCTGTCGAATTCGGCGGGATTACTATCCGCCACTCCATCACTCCATCTGAAACGCGCCATGACGATGAAGCCAATCCGTACGGAGTCTCGTGAGTTCCGCTCGCAAAGGTTATCCCGCCGCCAAGCTTGGGGTTGAATATTATATTTTTATAGCCGGGGTTTGCCTCGTCGCGCCATATGCCTGCCACGCTTTTATACAGCCACTCTCCTATCGCTCCGTACGCATAATGGTTGAAGGAATTCATTCCGGCATCGCCAAACCCGGTCTTGTGCGAATAACTGTTCCACCTTTCCCACATGGTCGTCGCACCTTGCGTTATCGGATACAGCCACGACGGGAATCCCTCGTTCAGCAGAAGCCTGTATGCCAAATCCGTGCGCCCGTACCGAGTCAGCACTTCTGTCAGCAACGGCGTCCCTAAAAATCCGGTCCTCAAATATACGCCAGAATCCTCCAATACCTTTACAAACCTTTCAAACGACTTCTCCCTTATTTCATCGGGCAATAAATCAAATCCCAACGCCACCAAGTAAGCCGTCTGTGTCTCGTTATCGACAGTGCCGTCTTCAAATACATATTTTTTAGTAAATCCCTTCTTCGCTTTTTCGGAAATTGCCGCGTATTTTTTTGCGTCGCCTTCCTTGCCCAGCACTTTCGCAACCTTTGACAGCAGCTCAGCGTTCCGCGCAAAGTACGCCGTTGTTATAAGCTCCGTATTCGTGCCTTTTCTATGCGTGCTGCGAACCTTTTCAAACTCCCCTGCCTTCCTGTATTTCTCAGAAGCTTTTGGATCCGCAGACTTCTCTATTTTGCGCTTCGCAACGTCTCCGTCAAGACTGTCCATGGAAAGCCAATCGCCGTAGCTCCATACCGTGCATATGCCGTCTTTTGAATTCTTGTCCAGAAATTCCACAAACGCGCACATCGCGCCATAGTTTTCTTCCAATATATTCTTGTCGCCGTACTGCAAATATATCTCCCACGGGCATACTATCATTGCCGCGCCCCAGGTCGCTCCGCCCCCGCCGCCTGTAAATATATTCGGGGCTATTTTCGATATTGCGCCGTCTTTTAGCTGTGCGTCGCGCAAATCGCGCGTCCATTTTGAGAAAAATGAGCATACGTCCATATTATACGCAGCAGTCGGAATAAATACGTGCGCATCGCCTGTCCACCCGAGCCGCTCGTCGCGCTGCGGACAATCTGTCGGTGTGGAAAAGAAATTTCCCCTCTGTCCCCATTGTATGCAGCTTTGCAGCATATTTACTTTCGGCACGGAGCATACGAAAGATCCTATTTGCCTCATATCGTTGTGCAAAACTACACCCTTCACCCAGTCCGCGTTCGGCTTCGCATTCTCGGGAAATCCCGACAACTCCACATATCTAAATCCATGATAGGTAAACAACGGATTCCACTCCTCTACGCCAAACCCCTTGCATATATAGGAATCTTGCGAGCGCGCAGAACGGTAATTTTTCGTATACAATGTCCCGTCCTTTTCCAGCATCTCTGCAACGCGCACCGTTATCTTCCTGCCGGGTGCAGACGGTATTTTTATCCGCGGCCAACCAACCATATTCTGACCGAGGTCGAATATATACGTACCAGGCTTTACCTCATGCACGGACACAGGCGTCAATTCCATTTCCGCCTTTATCGCAGGGCTCCTGCGCGGCTCTATCAACGGTTTTTCGCCTATATCGGCGGCCGCAACTGGCTTGAAATCTGTCTCTTCGTAATCGCTCTCCGTCCAATCGCCAAGCTCGCGGCGGGCATCGTACTCCTCTCCGTGGTATATGTCGGAATACGTTATCGGCCCGTACGACCATTTCCAGCTCCCGTCCGTCACAAAGCTCGCCTTGCGCCCGTCTTTATAGACCACCTCAAGCTGCGCGGCAATCTCAGGCTTTTTGCCGTATAACGCCCTGTTGTTCCCCCATACAAGGCTGCCGGCATACCAACCGTCGGCAATTATCCCGGCAAGCGCATTGTCGCCTTCGTAAAGCATCTTGCTTACGTCGTAAGTCGTCGCTTGGATTCGCTTGTTGTAGTCCGTCCAGCCGGGGCTCCAATAGTCGTCGCCCACTTTTTTGCCGTTTATGTAAAATTGATATATGCCGCGCGCCGCTATATACAACCGCGCGCTCTCTACATCGTCGTCAAGGCTTATTTCCTTGCGCACGTACGTTGGCGGAAATGATTTCAGAATTTTTTTGTCTTTGCCATCGCGGCCTTTTATCGTCTCAAACTCCTGCTCTGCCGTATTTGATATCCACTTCGCGGACCAATCTGAATTTTTTGTAAGCCCGGCTTCAAAATACGCAGGCTCGGACCATTCAGACGCTCTGCCGGCCTCGTCCCATACGCGGACTTTCCAAAAATACCTCTCCCTAGACTTCGGCTCGGGTATCCCAGCGCCGACCCACACAGACTCGGAAGAGTCGACCTTCCCGCTATCCCAAAGCGGATTGCCAGAAAGCTCGTCTATGCTCCGCGCAATCACAAGTTGATATGCCGTTTGGCGCAATCCTTGCCCGTTGGCCGGCAACTGCCAGGAAAACTTCAGATTTTCCAACGACATTCCAATGGGATTCTCATAAAATTCCCCGACCGTTAGCTTTAAAGGTTTAAATTTTCCCTCTCCGGCAAAAGTGCACACTCCCGCCACAAATATCGCGGCAAACGCCGCTAAAATTCGCCTCTTCATACACTGCATTTTTTTAAAAATTCTACAATGCGTCAACTTAAATCGGAATCTCCACTCCCATATATTCGCAATTAACCTGCCAAATAATAAAAAATCCGAACTGCGCAAAAACGCATCCGGATTTTTAGAACGCCCGCTATTCCCGGGTGCGCCTATTTACAAAACCCTTTGCTTTTTTGTTGGCTCGGACTTTTTGCCCTTCCCAACCTTCGGTCCTTTCGCTTTGTCCTTTCTAATTTTCGGCTCCTTTCGCTTTGTCCTTTCCTACTTTCCCGCCCTTCGCTAACGGACACTTTGACGCCTCGGGACAATTCCCGACCGCCGGACATCCGTCCGATTTCGGACACGCATTTTGGGCCGATGAACCGTCAGCGCCAGAACCTTGCGCGCACAATGAAATCGCGGATATTAAAAACACCGCCAACATTCCTGCAAACTTCATATCTTTTTCCCTTTCCGTTTGTGTTTTTTATATATCGGAACTTTTTTCTATCTCGACACCCAAAAAAACCTTTGTTCAAAAAAACTTCCGCATAAAAAATAATAGTTTACAAAGGATTCCTTTATGCGAAAATCCCAATCATGACTCCCCAAGAATTCAAATTATCTTTCGAAGAAAAAAGGCAGGCTGTAGAAGCCGCAATCAAAAAATACCTTCCGCCGGCAGATACGCGTCCGGCAATAGTGCATGAGGCTATGCACTATTCTATGGAGGCCGGCGGCAAAAGAATCCGCCCAATGCTTCTGCTTGCCGCACACGAAATGTTCCCGTCGGAAATCGATCCCCTGCCGGCATGCGTCGCAATAGAATGCCTCCACACTTATTCCCTCATACACGACGACCTCCCGTGCATGGATAATTCCGACCTGCGCCGCGGTAAACCTACCTGCCATAAAAAATTCGACGAAACTATGGCGCTACTCGCGGGCGATGCACTACTCACATATTCTTTCAAACTTCTCGCAGACGCATATATGAATTACCCGAAGGTCGCCACGGGACTCGTATTCGACCTCGCAGACGCAGGCGGAAGCACAAAAATGATAGGCGGACAAGTCGAGGACGTACTTGGCGAAAGAGACGGGAAAATGACCCCGGACAAGCTTAACTTTATCCACCACAATAAAACCGCCGCGCTAATTACGGCCGCTGTCACCATGGGTATTAGGCTCGCAGACGACTACGACGAACTTAAACTCCAAGCCGCCCGCGAAATCGGCAAAAATATAGGGCTCGCCTTCCAAGTCATCGACGATATTCTCGACGTCACAAGCGACGAAGCAACACTCGGCAAAACCACGGGGCTCGACGCCGCAAACGAAAAAATGACTTACGTCTCCCTATACGGCATTGAAAAATCGAGAGAAATTGCCGCCCAACTTACACAAAAAGCAATTTCCGACTGCGAAAAACTCAGCCCAAACTGCGCCTTCCTAAAAGCGCTCATATCTTACATGCAAAACAGAATCAATTAGCCTATATAATATTTTAAGAAAGGACTCTCCAATGATTGTCGAACCAAAAGTAAAAGGCTTCCTTTGCATAACCGCCCATCCCGAAGGCTGCGCGGAAAACGTGCGCGAACAAATCGCCTACGTCAAATCGAAAGGAAAAATCAAGGACGGCTGCAAGTCAGCTCTCATTATTGGCGCCTCCACAGGCTACGGCCTCGCAAGCAGAATAACGGCGGCTTTCGGCTGCGGCGCCGCAACCGTTGGCGTATTTTTCGAGCGCCCTGGCGACTCCGCGCGCCAGCGCCCAGCAAGCGCAGGATGGTACAATACTGCCGAATTCACTAAACAGGCAAACGCCGCAGGCCTATATTGCGCAAATATCAACGCCGACGCATTCAGCGACGAATGTAAAAAACAGGCAATAGACGCCATCAAAAAAAGCCCCCTCGGGAAAGTCGATTTAATTGTCTACTCTCTCGCCTCGCCCCGCCGCACGGATCCAAAGACGGGCGAAGTGTACAAGAGCGTACTAAAAACTGTCGGCGAACCGCGCAAAGACAAGTCTCTCGACACCGACAAAGCGCAAGTCATAGAAGTCACTGTGCCCGCCGCTACCGAACGGGAAGTTTTTGAAACCGTAAAGACAATGGGCGGCGAAGATTGGGAACTTTGGATAAACGCACTCGACGAAGCGGGTGTCATCGCAGAAGGCTGCACAAGCCTTGCCTACTCTTACATCGGGCCGGAACTGACTTACCCCATATACCACAGCGGCACTATCGGGCTCGCAAAAAAAGATCTCGAAGCCGCCGCGAACAGAATCGACGCCACGCTAAAACTTAAACGCGGCAAGGCGTTCATATCTGTAAACAAAGCACTCGTCACTCAGGCGAGCAGCGCAATCCCGGTTGTTCCGCTCTACATATCAATCCTGTATAAGGTCATGAAAGAAAAAGGCGTTCATGAAGGGTGCATCGAGCAAATACAAAGGCTTTTCTCTACGCAGCTTTACAACGATAACTGCCTTGATTTCGACGATGACGGGCGCGTGAGAATCGACAACCTCGAATTGCGCGACGATGTCCAAAAAGCCGTTTTTGAAATTTGGCCAAAAGTGACAACCGAAAACTTGAACGAGCTCACAGATTTCGCCGGATATAAGAAGGAGTTTTTAAAGCTATTTGGTTTTGGGCTTCCAAACGTCGACTACAAAAAAGACGTTGAAATATAAATTCCCGCGCGGATATTTCCGCTTTATTCCAATCAAAGAAAGGCGCTGATTTCCAACCAGCGCCTTTTTATTTTCCCCCAAAAATCAGCCACTATCCTACAAACAATATTTGCCAGGACATATCGAAAAAAACCCGCATTTTTATCGCTGATTGGAAATATATGCGCGCCGTTCTGGATATTTTTTGGAATCTTCCGTTTACTTTTAGGCTTATAAATTTTACACAAAAAAATTTGCCGTCGAAAATTCTTAATACTTACAATTTGCTGCCTTACTGTTCTACGTGGAACATTTTTCAGTCCGCCTAAATGCGGGATAATCCGGCAGCAAATTTTCCACTTTCTCGAGAATAAAAAAGCGCGCATATCCGCGCGCTTGCACAGTCTTTTTTTTGATTAAAAGAACACCGAATGCGTCGGGCTCATATCTGTTGACCCGCGTTTAAAATTGTCGCCCGCGCTTGCGAAATCGCACACCTTTGTTTCAATTATCTTCCCGTCGTTTGCCGTTATTTTAGCCTTCCACTGTCCCCATGTATGGCTCGGTTTTTCGGGAATGAGCTCGCACTTCGCGCCTGCATTGTTTACGCTCGGAGACGAAAACATTTCCGCGCTTGTATTGCCGATATACTTGCTGCGCGCAAGCAACAGCGGCCCTTTCTTTATCGTCGCAGCCGCCGAATGGCGCATTATCGGCAAGAAGTCTTTGCGGCATGCTTCGTCGTACCCGAGCCAGCGCATCACTCGCATATCTCCGCCGGCATAATACTCGGAAGATAAATCCGAATTTATTACCCGTGGAGTCATATCAAATTCTATTTTTATAGAAGTTTCGCCTTTGCCGATATTCAGCTTGTGCCAGCCGGCATTCGCCACCTTGCCGTTTATCAGAGTTTTCTTGCTCCACGAAGGCACCCTAAAATTTACGGCGACCTCCTCCGGAGATTTTATCTTTACCTCGGCAGTGTCCGACACCGGGTAATTCCCCAAAACCTCGACTTCAACATTGCCTACCTTCCCTTTGTATGGAGAATAAAAATTCACAAACAATTCGCCGCCCGACTTTGCAAGAGAAGTTCTCGCAAAATCGAGAAACGCCCTCGGCATATTGTCAACACAGCAATGGTTGTAATTTAGCTTGCACTGCGGCTTTGCTATGTAGTGGCTGCCGTGCGAGCGAACGCATCGCGCGCCCCATTTGCCGTCGCGCGCGACTCCCGCCAAAAATGCGTTATAAAAAGTGTCTTCTATTTCGTCGAGGTATTTTGTATCGGAGGTAAGCAAATAAAGCTCGCGGTTTATGCGCATCCAGTGTATCGCGTCGCACGGCTCGGTAATGCCGTTAATCTGACGCGCCCCGCCTACAAACATATCGTTATATCCAACGCTCGACAGGATATTTTTTTCGTCTTTAAGGAGCTTTTCGCGAATTTTAACAACGGCGTCCAACGCCTTTTTGTCGCCAGTCACACGGTGGTATTCCGCCAGCCCCTCCAAGCACGACATCATCTCATAGGCTTTTTCCCAATTTTTTAGCTGCGGATACCAGAGCCTCACTGGCTCCGCGGAAAATGCGTTTCTCAGCAAATTTGGCGGCGGATTTCCGTCTCTGTCCCAATACGACACCAATTCCTTCGAGAAATCGAGATACTTTGCGTCTCCAGTCTCACGATAGAGAATTAGCATCGGTTTAAGTATCGACATGCTCGGCATTCCAACAAACGTTCCAGTGTCGCATATCTTGACGTTTTCCGACTTTAACATGGAAATGTATTGGTCGGTTGCGCGCTTGGCCGTTTCCAACACTGCGGGGTCTTTATTGAGTTTGTATATTTCAAGGAGCCCCCACAGAGTGTATTTTCTGCACCACAAATTCCAGCACCAGTTGCAATCCCAGCCGACTGCCTCGCGCGCTTTGTCGAGGTCGTTTACCCTCAAAAAGTTTTTCTGTTTGTACGAACCTAAATACCCGTCCGTATCTTGCAATGAAGCCAATACTGCCGCCTTTTTGGAAAGAAAATTCTTAAGGTTTTTATCTCCCGTATATTCGCATACGCCGCTTGCTGATATTGCGAGCTTCCCCCAAAATTCTCCGCGCCAATAGCCGACATATACGGATTCGTCGTCAATCCTTTCGCTGAACGCCTTTTCCGCCTCTTCAAATATTTTGTTTTTTGCTTCGTCGGAAAGAACGCGATTTTTGAAAAAAGCGTCCATTTTTTCTCCGACATAGCCTCCCATTTTTATATCGGAAAGCTTTGTGCACTCAACTTTGTCATTTACGACGGGTTTTACTTCCGCCGCATTTTTATCTGCGCTGCCTGCCGCATTTTCATTCGTAGCGCAGGCTGTACACAGCGCGGCCACAATTATACCATACAAAAATAATTTATTCATTCCCCTTATCTTTAAATTTATAAAAAGAATAAATCCCAAGTATTTCAACGTCAATCAAAATTCAAGATATTGCCGCATTGCGGCCTTTATTCGCGCGAATTTTTGATTTTGACCAATTTTTATAATAAAGAAAAAGCCAAAATTCCGCGCTATAAAATACTGCAATCTCCGCGCACCAAAGTTTTTTTAGAGTGCGCACAAAAAATGCCAGGCCACATATCGTCACAGACTATACGCTCTTATTTTGAGGGAAAGGGCGAAGATTTAACGCATTGCCCGAATCGACACTCTCGATACGCAGCCTTTACCAAGCCCCAGACATTCTACATCGGTTATAGTTCCGTCGTCCGACGGGTATGTTTCCCCCATCGCATAGGAAAATTTATAGCTTCCATCGGGCTGTTTTACATATAGCGACGCCAATTTAGCGCGCGCGGGCACGCACTCCAAAAATTCGGAATTTTCTGAAAAATCCGCCGGATAATTCATATTGCGGATTTCCCCGTCGGCGAAATTTTTTTCCGCCAAAGCCTCGGATATATATTTTGCCGCATGCTCTGAAGCCGCCCTCAAATGCGGCAAAACCTCTTGCGGCACGCCTTCATGGCGGATTCTGCAAATCTCATAATATTTATGAAGCAGCCTCATCGAACACGCAAACGAAGGCAAGCCCCAGCCTGCCCCTTCCACGGCAGCAGAGAATGTCCCGCTGCTCCAAAGAAGCGGCAACGCAACATTCTGCCCAATATTCAGCCCCGACACCACTGCGTCTGGGGGATTGTCCGCGTAGAGATGCCCAAGCGCTATATTCACGCAATCAGACGGCGTGCCCGACACTGTCCGGCACTTGAATCCGCAAAATTCCCTCTCCTCCACCACTATGTCGCAATGGCGGTTGTAGGCCCTGCCAATCCAGCTTTGTTCGCGCGCGGGCACGACAATTTCAACTTCGCCAATTCGCGAAAGCTCCTCGGCAAATATTGGCAGAAACGGGGAATCTGCCCCGTCGTCGTTAGACAGTAGCAGGCGCATCTTTTAGCGGCTCGCCGCGCAAATACCTGTTTATGCTCCGGGCGGCAATCTTCGCCTGGCCCATTGCGCTGATTACGGTTGCCGCGCCGCTTACGACGTCTCCGCCGGCAAATACTTGCGGTATCGACGTCTGCAAGGTTTCAGGGTCGCATTCTATCGTCCCCTTCCTCGTCGTCTTCAAATCCGGGCTCGTCATCGGTATTAGCGGGTTCGGGCGGTTGCCTATCGCTACAACCACTACATCGCACGGTATTTGAAATTCGCTTCCCTTTATTTCTATCGGCGAGCGGCGGCCTGAGGCGTCGGGCTCACCAAGCTCCATTCTTACGCATTCGAGCGCTACCACCTTGCCGTTGTCGTCGAGCACAACCCTCTTTGGGTTTGTGAGCATCTGAAACACAACACCTTCGTCTTTTGCGTGGTGTATTTCCTCTTTGCGGGCGGGCATCTGTTCGAGCGCACGGCGGTAAACTATCGTAGATTTCGCGCCTATGCGCAAAGCCGTTCTGGACGAGTCCATCGCGACATTTCCGCCGCCAACGGTTATTATGTGCTTCGCCCTGATTGGAGTCGTTCCGTGCTCGGGAAAATCGTAGGCCTTCATCAGGTTAAAGCGCGTCAGAAATTCGTTCGCTGAGAACACCCCAACTCCGTTCTCGCCGTGTATGCCAAGGAACATCGGCAGCCCCGCTCCGGAACCCAAAAATACCGCGTCAAACCCCTCATCGAGCAGGCTTTCGAGCGACCTTAATTTTCCTACAACATAGTTTAGATGTATCTTAACGCCAAGCTTTTTGAGCCCTTCGACTTCGTGAGTGACAATCTCCTTTGGGAGCCTAAATTGCGGAATGCCGTACATCAAAACTCCGCCGGGCAAATGCAAAGCCTCAAATACCTCTACTTCATGCCCGGCTATCGCCAAGTCCGCCGCAGCCGTTATTCCGGCGGGGCCGCAGCCGATTACCGCAACCCTCTTCCCGGTCGGGGCCGCCTTCTCGGGCGTCTTTTCAAGATTGTGTTGGCGCACATAGTCCGCCGCGAACCTTTCAAGCGCGCCTATCGCAACTGGCTCTCCGCGGATTCCAAGCACGCAGCTTCCCTCGCACTGGTTTTCTTGCGGGCAGACGCGGCCGCACACTGCCGGCAGCGCCGTTTGCGTCTTGAGCTTTTCGGCGGCCGCCTGCGGATTACCCTGCGATATCTCTGCTATAAATTGCGGTATGTTTATGTTCACGGGGCACGCCGTCTTGCAGCGGGGCTTCGGGCATTGCAGGCAACGGCTTGCTTCGTCCATCGCCATTTCAAGAGTTATACCGTAGGGAACTTCCTCAAAATTGGAAGCTCGGCGCGACGGATCCTGCTCGGGCATCTTCATGCGCGGCAGCCCGGACGCCTTTATTTTCCTTGCTTTCTCTTCTGACATTTCAACTCTCCGGAAAATTTTTTATTTGGATTGATAGCATTTGCTATTCAGATGGCGGGGCATTGCCTCCACCTCCAGAAGCCTGTACGCCGAACGCCTCTTTGACAGCTCGTCGAAATCGACCTTATCGAGCCGGAAGAACGGGCCTTCGACGCATGCGAACTTTGTCTCTCCGCCAACTGTCACTCGGCACGCTCCGCACATTCCGGTTCCGTCCACCATTATCGGGTTCAACGAACAGAACATGTCTATGCCGTCTGAAACGGGCGCCTTTGAGGCGCACTGCTTCATCATAAATACGCACCCGACGGCTATAATCTCGTCGAATTCTCCGCCGCGCTCCTGCATAGCGTTTATGCAGCCGCCCTTGCGGCCCTCGCTGCCGTCGCGCGTGAACACCATGAGCTCGTCGCTTACTTCAGAAAGCTTGTCTTTATAATAGAGCATGTATGACGACGACGCCTCGATAGCGCTGACTACCTTCACCCCGCGCTTCTTCAATTCGCGGGCTATCGAATATATTGCGGCTATGCCGTAGCAGCCGCCAAGAAGCAGAGCCTTGGAGCCCGGCTTGAATTGCTCCATGTCAAGCGGCGTCCCGAGCGGCCCGCTCAACACCGCGAGCCTGTCGCCCTTTTGCAAAGACGCTATTTCCGCGCTCGAGCGGCCGACTTCCTCTATTATAAATTTCACCCAACCTTCGTCCGCATTCCAGTCTATTAGCGTAAACGGCGACCTCTCGCTGTTGGAGTTTGCCATAAGTATTGCAAACTGCCCGGGCTTGGCAAATTTTGCGGCCTCCGGCGCCTTTACCGTAAGCTCGTGAAAGTTCGGAACCAACATTTTGTTTTCGAGTATCTCGAAGCCGTCCGAATTTTTGGCGGCGTCCGCCGCGAGCCTCTCATCGGATTTTTTAAGCCCCAGCATCTGCAAGTCGGGCGCGTAATCGGCAAAGAAATGCCCAAGAAAGCGGTTTGGCAGAGCCGACTTGTCTTCCGTGGGAGATTTAAAATCGGCAGGCAGCGGTTCGAGCTCGAAATCGTATTTCTTGACGTCCGCCGCAGTCTTCTTGCACACATCGCACATATAGCCGTTGAGCGGGCGCTGCTCGCCGGCGGAAGCCACCGCCGCGGTCACAGCTATCTTTTTGCCGTCCGCGTCGCCTATCGTTCCGGACGTCTCGGCAAACAGACTTATCGGCATTACCACCTCCGCCAATTTCTGCACGGGCGTTTTCAACACGTCGCACACAGCCAAATGCGGTATCTTCTTTGCAATTTGCGGCGTAATGTAGTTACCGTACACCAAAACTGCGGCGTATTTGCCATTTTCCAAATCGGCCAATACGTCGGCAGGAAGGTCGGCCGCCGAGGAGTCCAGAGGCATTTCTATCTCCTTGCCTCCAAATTCTCCGGCGATTGCGCGCATTGCCTTTCGGCTCTCATAGGTCGCGCCCTTGTTGGATATCACAAGCAACGACCCCTTATTTTCGGAAAGAATTTCAAAGAGCTTTTCGACCGCGTCCTCGGGGCTTGCGGGAACCTGCTCCTTGCCGCGCCTCACCGCCGCCCTGCGCAGCCTCGTAGGCGCGTTTATTATCTGGGGAAGCGCAAACCTTCCAAGCGGGCATATCGCGCTTTCCTTGTTAAGCGCAACCATTCCTGCAGATATGATTTTTCCGCCCTTTATGCGCAGGTTTATTTTGCAATGTTTCGGGCACATTGCGCACCTGCTCTCGACAACCTTGTCGGGCTCGCCAAACCATTTGCCCCACCTGTCCGTCAGGCAGCCTGTCGGGCAGGCGTCTATGCACGCTCCGCAAAACAGGCATTCCTCCGAGCTCCAAGACCTTCCGAAAGCCGCGGATATGCGCGCCTTCTTGCCGCGGTTGGCTATGCTTATCGCGGGCTTTGAGTGTATTTTTTCGCACACCCTAAAGCACCTTCCGCACAATACGCATAAATTGTGGTCTTTGTCGATAAAAGGATCGTCGCGCTCTACTTTCGACGGGTCGTATATCATCGGAAGCCCTATGTCGCGCACGTATGTGCCAAGCGCCATTTTGCGAAGCTCGCAACCGGGGCGGTTTGAGCACGACCCGCACCGCGTGGCGGACGTCGCGCGCGTGGGTGTCTTTTTCTCGCTCTCGCACTCCTCGCGCGATTCGCACACCAAGCACGGCGACGGATGGGAGCTCATCATCAGCTCTATCGTGCGCCTGCGCTGCGTCTCGAGCTGCTCGGACGTCGTGCGCACAACCATTCCGTCGGCAACGGGCGTCGTGCAAGACGTCGGCGTTCCCCTCATTCCGTCTATCTCGACAACGCACAAACGGCATGCTCCGTACGGCTCAAGCTCGTCGTGCGCGCAAAGTGAAGGTATGAATATTCCGGCTTTCTTCGCCGCCTGCAATACCGTCATTCCGGGTTCTGCCTCTACTTGGCGGCCGTCTATTGTAATCTTAAAATTGCTCATGCTCTTATCTCCTCGATATTGCCCCGAATCTGCATGTCTGATAGCAGGCTCCGCAGGATATGCACTTGTCGGCGTCTATTGTGTGCGGCTTTTTCACTCCGCCGGATATCGCGCCGGTCGGACAGACCCTCTCGCATGCAGTGCAACCCGTGCACTTCTCGGCATCGACCGAAAAATGAACAAGCTGCGGGCAGACCAACGCCGGACAGCGCTTTTCTTTTATATGCGCCACATATTCGTCCTCAAAATACCTGAGAGTCGTCAGCACAGGGTTAGGCGCAGTCTGCCCAAGCCCGCATAGCGACGACTGCTTCATCGTAAACGCTATTTTTTTCAGGCGCTCCAAATCCTCCATTTCACCCTTCCCGGAGGTTATTTTCTCGAGAATTGTATGCATGTGCTGCGTACCCATTCGGCAGGGTATGCACTTTCCGCAAGACTCGTTTTCCGTGAAGTTGACGAAAAATTTTGCGACTTCCACCATGCAGGAGTCTTCGTTCATAACCACGAGACCCCCCGACCCTATTATTGAGCCGACAGCCGCAAGGTTCTCGTAATCCACCGGTACAGATAAATGCTCAGGCGTAAGGCACCCTCCTGATGGACCACCCGTCTGCACGGCCTTGAATTTTTTGCCGTCCGCGCAGCCTCCGCCTATCTTGTTTATAATGTCGTCAAGCTTCATTCCAAGCTCGACTTCTATCAACCCGGTGCGTTTTATCTTGCCCGCAAGCGAAAACGTCTTGGTTCCCTTGCTCTTTTCAGAACCGAGGGCGGAATACATTCCGGCACCTTCGCGCATAATTGAACTCACCGCCGCAAGAGTCTCCACATTATTTATATTAGTGGGTTTGCCAAAAAGCCCCTTCGCCGCAGGGAAAGGCGGCTTCGGGCGCGGCATTGCCCTGACGCCCTCTATGCTCGCCATTAGGGAAGTTTCTTCGCCACAGACGAATGCTCCGGAACCTTTCTTAATTTTTATCTCAAACTTAAATCCGTTCGGAAGCTCCTTCTTTAAAAGCCCGGCTTCCTCGGCCTGATTTATAGCCTTCTTTAAACGCTGTATCGCAAGCGGATATTCGGAACGCACGTATATGTATGCGCATTCGGCGCCTATCGCATAGCCCGCTATCATCAATCCTTCAAGGACACTGTGGGGATCGCCTTCAAGGACGGATCTATCCATAAATGCGCCCGGATCGCCCTCGTCGGCATTGCAGATTATATATTTTATCGGCGAAGTCTTTGAAGCGCGCGCGAATCCCCATTTTACTCCCGTAGGGAATCCGGCGCCTCCCCTGCCGCGCAATCCGCTTGCCTTCACTTCCTCGATTACCTCTTCCGGCGTCATTGAAAAAGCCCTTTCCAAGCCTTCATATCCGCCGCGGGCGAGATAATGCCCAAAATTCTCGGGATCTATAACGCCGCAGTTGCGCAGCACAACCCTCTTTTGAAGCTCCACCATCGGATGTTTGCAAAACGGCTTTATTCCGCGGAATTCACTTTCGCACATTGCTGCCTCCGCTTTTTCAGAAACGGGATTTCCGTTTAGCAGATGTTCTTCGACTAATTTTATAACGTCTTTTGGCTTTACGTTTGAATATAAAACAGAAGGTTCGCCCTCGCGTTTTATCTCGACGAGCGGCTCGGCATAGCAAAGTCCGATACAGGCGGTTTCCACCACATCTACCTTTTCCTCCAAGCCTTTTTCTTTCAGAACCTTTTTAAATTCGTCCATTACCGCGCCGGCCCCAGCCGCGCGTCCGCAAGTTGCGGCTCCGACCATCACGCGCGCGCTATTCTGGAACTTTTCCCATTCCTTTTTGGCGGCTGCCCTTAAATTTTCGAGAATCTTCATGGCTATTTCAGGGATTTTAGGATTTTTTCTATTTCCGCAAGCGTCACGCGCGCATGAACTTTTTCGTCAACTACCATTGCGGGAGCGAGCGCGCAGGCTCCGAGGCATGCGACTCTTTCCAAGCTCACAAGCCCGTCGGGCGTAGTCTCGCCCTCCTTTATCCCGAGCCTTTCTTCGAGCGCCGCCAATAGGGAGCCCGATCCCCTTACGTGGCATGCCGTTCCCTTGCATACTTTTATAGTGTGCTTGCCGGGCTTTTTGAATTTAAATTGGGCGTAAAAACTCGCGACCGAATAAACGTCGGCCTCGGAAACCGAAAAATATTCGGCGCACTCTTTTACCGCCTCCGGACTTATAAATCCGTCCTTTTCCTGAATATCCTGCAATACGCTCACGAGATTTTCCCGCTTTGGCGGATATGCCTCGAGAACGCTCTTAAACCTGCATTCTGTCATAATCTAAACAAAAGCTTTTACTTTTTTGGTTAATACGCGTCTTTTATTATTCAAAAAGCGGCCGCTCTTTGAAATTTGGAAATGATTTCTGATTATCAGAGTCTATTCAGGTTTTTTGCAATATTTTTCCGCGCTTTTTTTCTATTTTTAAAAAAAACTACATTTTTGGACATTTTTTTTATTCAACCTATTTTTTCATTCAGACTGTTTACTTAATCGTTTGAGCTCATATCTCTATTTTTTATCTCTTACAATTTTGTACTTTTTTATACGCTTCTAAAATTGTATAAAACTATGTTGATAACCGGTAAATTTTAGCCCAATAAATTGTAAACTTGTAAATAAATTGACGTTCTCCACATTATACACACTTCAATTCCAAATATTTTAATTTCATAAGTATTTTAAAGACAACCTTAAAAAAAGTTATTACACTTGTTCGCAATTTATAATAATAAAGTTAGATTTAAATTAAAATTCTTATCTTTATAAAATATTCCTCTCAAAAAGAAAAGAACCTGACCCGTCCTTAAAATCATTCGGCAAAGAAGTCCCGCCGCAAACCAGTTTAAATTCCGGAAAGTTCCTTAAAAACCAATTAGCGTTTTCTTCGTTCTCTTCGGGCTCAATTGAGCAAGTAGAATAAACGAATCTTCCGCCTGGCCTTACAAATTCACCGGCTTTTGAAATCAATTTTTTTTGAAAGTCGGCGGATTTGCTTATATCGCCTTCGGAAAGTCTGTATCGGGCATCCGGACGCCTCCTTAAAACTCCCGTGTTGGAACATGGGGCGTCGAGCAAAACACAGTCAAACTTCAAAGGCAAGCCGCTGGATTCGAGCTTTTTTGCGAGTTCTTCCGAATTTAAGTCTGCTTCCAATACATAGGTTTTTAGAAAATTAATCTTTGAAATGTTTTCTCTAAGATTGCCTATGCGCGGACCGGGAATGTCAACGCTTACAAGAGTGCTCGATAGGCATTTTTCATCATCAAAATTAGCTGACTCTCTAATTAAATCTGCGCAAAGTCGCGATTTTCCCCCAGGGGAAGCGCATAAATCCAATACGCATTCGCCAAATTTTGGATTTAAAAGCGACGGCGCAAAGGAAGTTGAAGGGTCTTGAATGTAAAATTCCCCGGATTCGAGCAACTCCTTTGCGCTTTCCCATTCGCCGCTTTTTAAAATCTTAAAATTTTTAAAAGGCGCGTCGGATAAAGCGTTTTTATGTTCACTTTCAAGCATCTTGGCTTTTTTGGAACCTGAGGACCTCAAAAATACGCATGATGGATTTTGATCGTTTTTTAAAATTTCAAGCGTCTTATCCAAACCAAAAGAATCTATCCACTTTTTAACCAGCCATTCGGGGTGGCTATATGCCAAAGAAATGCTCCTTAATGAGCGCGAATTTTTAGAATCTTCCAAAATTTTTTCAAATTCGGCGGGAAATTTTCTCAATACTGCGTTTAGAAAACCCGATTCCCCCTTTGAAAAATCGGTCTTTACAAATTCCACCCAGGAATCGACAGACTGAAACGCCTTTTTTCGGCTTAAAATATCGGCGCATGCGCAATACAAAGCACTCTTTAATGCACTGCGCGGAGGCTTCTTGCAAAGCTTTGAAACTATGTTTTCAATACTTAACAAATTTCTAAGCAGAGTCTTAAAAACAGCGTTAGTATCCCCGCTTTTTAATTTGTTGCCGCACGCGTAAAAACTCTTTTCAAATATAGAGTCGGCCTTGAAGCCCGACGTTAAATATCTCTCAACCGCTTTTACAAGCGCACGCTTCTCCTCAAAATCAAAAGTCTTCCCGACGCACTCTTTCATTTTTCTAATGCAACGCATTCAAAATCTTATCCCAAAACAAAGAAATCCTGCAATTTTTTTCCGAAAAAATGTACAAACCACAAAAGACGTCAAAGATAAAATTGACAAATCCTCTAAATGGTCCATTTTAAGGATAATCATAGATTGCGTAAACACGTCCACATAGCATTGCAATAAGGACTTTTTTTACGCTTTTTTTGAAAAAATGCAAAAATCCCTAAGCGCAAACCATCAATTAAAATACGCTCGGGATATTTTTGCAAAGTGCAGTCATGGCACATAACGCAAGACTATAAAAAAATGAATCCGGAATCAATAGATCGCCTTATAGCTAAAAATCCCAAACTGCGCAACAAGCGCCAAAAACTTGAACAAATGCACGACGGCGCATATTGCATGCACGGCAGCTGGGGTTTCGGCCGCATCGTATCTTACGACGAAGCTTCTAAAAAGCTCATTATCGATTTTGAAGGAAAACCGGGCCATAAAATGGATCCGGTCTTCTGCGTTGATAAACTCGAAGTACTCGACGACGACAACCTCCTCGTCCGCTACCGTACCGACCGCGAAAACCTCGAAAAAGAAATGAAGGATAGCGGCGAATTTGTGGTTTCTTACCTCGAGAAAAAACCGGATATGTCGGCAAGCCCTATCGAGCTCGAAACTGTATTCAAACAGCTCTTCGGGTATGTCGCTGAAAACCCGTCCATTTCTGAAAAAGAACTTGCGGAAAAAAACAAGGCCGCCGAAAAAGCATACAGGTCTTGGTGGAATAAGGCAAAAGAAGCCCTGTTTAGAAATCCGCGCGTGGCTTGCCCGAAAGTCAAAGGAGAATCTTATTCCCTGCGCGCTAAAGAGGAGGAAATGAAGCCTGAACAGGAAGTCTTGCGCGAATACTTCCTCAACAGAGAACCCAAGAAAAAAATACTACTTGCGGAAAAACTTTATAAGACGGCTACCGACGACAGCGTCGAAGAAATTAAAGCCGACCTCCCCAAAATTAAAGAAGAATTGACCGAGGCCATTAAAAAAGCGCGTTCCCTAAACGACGCCGACAGGCTCCACGGAATATGGGTAAGAAACAATCTCGTCCGCTATCTCTATCCGGGCGAAGAAGAAAAAGTCGAAGAAATTGCCCCGCGAAGCAAAGATATAATCCTTGCGGCTGTTGAGCGCGACCCCAAAGACGGACTCAACAACCTTGCCAAAAATCTCCCTTCTTCCTACCTCGAGCGCTTCCTCGACCTTCTAACCCGCATATTTGTGGAAGATTGGCGCGACCGCATTATAGATCTCCTCAAATACAGCGAAGGCCGCTTTACAAAAGAGTGCGTAGATTTCCTCCTAAGCTGGGACGTATCTAAAAATTCGCACTTCGTAAAAGGCGCGGAAATCCCCGACGACGGCAAGGGCGTCACTTCGCGCCAGCTAATAAAAGACTGCCTCAAAAGGTGGCTCGAAGAGCAGACTTTGCGCGGACCGGTAATTTTGTGGATTGTTAAAAACCGCAATGCCGCCGCTTATAAAGACATACTCTCGCCGCTAATCGGCGAAGACTTGCTTAGCGCGCTGCTCGCCGCGGTTGACGACGAAGCTTTGCAGAGGGAAACCGTTGTGACAACGGCGCGAATAGCCCTCGCCGACGCCCTCAGCGACGACAAAGACTTGATAAAAGATATGCTCGAAAATTCGACCGCCGACACGGCGCGCGACTTGGCGCAGACCCTTTTGTTGAACCAGGGCTTTGAAGACCTTACGAAGAAGTCGATTCTCGCAAGAATAATAAAAGTTTTCCCGAGCGTGCAAACGCTCGTCGCGACAAAATCTTCCGATTCAAAGGAAAAACGTCTGCTCGTTTCCTCTTGGAGCTTGCAGGCGCGCCGCGAAGAACTCGAAGACATCGTCAAGAATCAACTCCCCGCGAGCAAACTTGCAATCGAAGCCGCACGCGAGCTCGGCGACTTGCGCGAAAACTCGGAATACAAAATGGCGCGCGAGCACGACGAAGTTCTTTCCGCACGCCGCGGCCAACTCGAACGCGACATCGCAGGCGCGGAAGTATTCGACTTCAATTCGACTCCCACCGACAAAGTCGGCATCGGCTCAATCGTCAGCCTTGTCACAAACAAGGGCGAAGAGCTTACCTGCACCATTCTCGGCGCGTGGGACAGCGACACTGCAAAGAATATATTCTCCTACCAGACTCCCTTGGCGCAAGCGCTGCTTGAACACAAAGTTGGGGACACGGTCGAGACTAACATCAATGGGCATGCGACACTCTGGACAATCAAGAGCATTTCGCGCTATATTGACACTGTAAAATAGTTCGTAGTTCTGCGAAAATTTTGAGGGCGGCTTCGTTAAAAAACGAAGCCGTTTTTTTGGTTTAAAAAAGAATATTAAAACAAACGCGATTTTAATTGTTCCATATGGAACAATTTTTTGGATAAATTTTTTGCATTTATTATTTTGAAAAGTATGAGATTCCAACACGACAAATATCTTTGCCACGAAATTTGCGGAACAGATTTTCAATGAAAAAGCCGCTTCTTTTTTAAGAGGCGGCTTGTAATATTTTGCGAAAACTTAAATTTCCACTTTTATATATTTATAGAGTTTTGTCCGCTTTTGAGTTTTGTCTCTTTGCCGTTGTGGATAAATACTCCGTCAAGCTTTTCGGGAAGGACTACTTTGCCCTCAAGCTTGCCGCCGCTATTCTTCAAAGATACTTCTATAATTCCATTCGGATGGGGAATCTTTCCATCGACAAATTCGAACTTGCCGAGATTCGGCTCTATCCGCACAGACTTGAAACCGTATTCGCCGGGATTCACACCGCATACGAGCGAAAGCAAATGATAGTTGGGGCTTGAACTCCACGCATGGCAGTCGGAACGCGTGGGCTCCGGAGTCTCCGCAAAAGTTGTAAGCCCGATGCGTAACATATCGCGCCATGGATCGAGTGAGTCGGCATACTTATCGGCGGCTCCCACTTTGCGCATAGCCTCGGTCAGGTAAAACCTGTAATAAAACGTGCATTGGTCGAGCGATTTGTCGCTGATAATTTTATCGAAAAGCCCGCGCTGTTTCTCGGCGGGTATGGCGTCAGCGAGAATTGCCATTATATTGGCGTGCTGGCTCGATTTTTCCGCGCCGGCGTAATTCATAAAAAGCCCTTTTGATTCGTCGTAGCAGTTTCTTCTTACAGCGTCGGCGATTTCACGGCTCTTTTGGGCGTATTCGTCGGCTTCGCGCCCGCATCCCATATAGCGCATTAAGTTTGCGGCGCTTTTTAGCGCGTATGCAAAGTGCAAAGAATTTATCGCCGAAGCGGCGTTTTCCGATTCCGGCGCGTAGCCGTGCTTCCATGTAGTCACCCAATCTACAAAATTCCAATGGTTTAACATCGGGCGGAGCATGCCGCTTTTGGGGTCGATTTGTTTGAAGAACCAGCCGAATACCGCCCGAACTCCGTCTAAATGTTCTTTGACAAATTGCGGGTCGTCGCGGTGCTTTGCAAAATCGTCGAGCATTGAAACCCAATAGAGCGCAAACGGAGGTATGTATTGTTTGACTCTCGTTGGATAGCGCGACTTCACAAGGCCGTCGGAACCCCTCGAATAGTCGAAGTTTGATATCGCCTGCCTTGCAAGCCTGTCGTCGCCCGAGACGTACAATGAAATTAGCGCCTGTATTCGCGTGTCGCCCACATATTGCAGCTGCTCGTAATAGGGGCAGTCGAAATACGTCTCGACGGCACAGAGCCTCGCCGTTCTCCACCCCACATTCCATATGTCCGATACGGACTTGTCGGAAGTTTCAAAGGAGCCTTTCTCCTTAAACGGATAGCCGGTAAAAACTCCGTAAAAATCTTCTATATCGAGCGGCTCATCGGCGGTCTTTATATCGACCGACACATAACGGTAAGTTCGGAACCACAGGGTTGAAAAGTCGCGCTTTGTTCCGCCGTCCGGCATAAAGACATCGAAAGGCGCGGATTTACTAAAATCGCGGCCTTCTATGGAGTTTCTATTTCCCTTTTTCCCATTCTTGTCAAAGAGGGCTTCGGCGTATGTCACCTTTACGATAGAACCTTTGCCGCGGCTTGATACAAAATGCACATATGCGTTTGTAAGGAAGTTGTTGTCCAGTATAAAACTGCATTCCGAGTTTGCCGGAATGGTTAATTTTTCGCCTTTTATAAAGTTAGAAGGTTTTTCTACGCCCGTATATTTACGTATTTCTGAAAGACGCATTAATTTTTCTTCCAGTTGTGGAATTTCACGCTTTACGAGCATCCAGTTCTGGTTTTCTCCATAGGGTCCGGTGGCGCTCATTCCTACGGCGATTTTTTTTGCGTCAGCCCATGATGAATCGTCGAAATCTTCGGAAGTCCAGCCCCAGTCGTACTTTGAACCGTCAATAGCGTCGGTCGTGCCGGTAAAACTAAAATTGCCGACACCTTTAAAGCCGCGCAATTCCGGTCTCGAATAGGCGGAGGAAACTTTTACTTTCCAATCAACAGGGGTTGCTATAAATTCTTCGGCCTTTGTTGCGCCGTCTAAAATGAATCCAGTTCTGTTGGTCACTTGCGCGGCAGGCGCAAATTCGGCGTAATTCCACACGAGGGCGGCGATTGTGTTTTTGCCCTTTTTTAAGTATGGGGATATGTCTATTGTGTCGTACCTCCAATGTTCAATATCGCCGCGCGCGGGGCCGGTTGCTATGGATTTCCCGTTTACATAAAGCCGAAAGCGGTTGTCGGCGGATACGTTTATCTCGAATTTTTCGGGTTTTTCGGGCAATTCAAAAGTCCGGCGAAAGTGCAAAATTTCGTATCTTTTGCCGTCCGATTCCGGAGTGGAGCACCATGATGCATTCCACGTTTTGTTTCCCGTTGAAAATGGATATTTATATTGGGCTGCAGAAAGGGTTACGTTCGCCCCAAAAATAAATGCCGCCAAAGTTAAGCAGAATGCAAATTTTTTCATGAAAACAAAAATATCATCAAAAAACCAAATGTTTCAATAGTAATTTAAATAAAAAAGCCCCGCCGATAAAAGCGGGACTCTTACACATCAAACAGCGAATATAATAATATAAAACCGACTATTTGTCGAAAGTTTCAATAACCTCAATGAGCTCTTGCGGAGTCTTGGTCTGCAAACCTTCCAGAATTTTAACCTTATCCGTCTTTGGGTTTATTATAACGATTGTCGGGAAGTAGCGCAGTCTGTATTTTTCCGCAAGTTCGAGCATTTTCTTTGCGTTTTTCTTGTCGGCAGGTTCTCCGCCGCGTTTAAAATCCGCGAGCACTACATGCAATTTCTCATTTGCGTATTTTGCAAATTCGTCTGTCCCCACCACAAATTTATGCAACATCTTGCACGGCGGGCACCAATCGAGCCCCGCAAATTCAAGCATTAACTTTTTCCCTTCCTTCTTGGCTGCCTCATACGCCTTGTCGAAGTCGGTTTCCGACTTCAATACCGCTGCTTTTACTTCGGATTTTGCGGGTTTGGGCGCTTCCTGCGCATGCAATATGCCGGCCGTTACAAATACAAAAAACGACAATAGCGCCGCCAAAAGATATGAATTCTTGCTGATTTTTTTCATGTCTGCCTTTATTTAGAGAATGTTTATTTAGACTCTTTCTGATAAAATATGTTCTGTAGATTCGGCAATTACTTTTAACTTCGTCAGTATTTAGAAAAAATAAAGCTATTTTTCAAAAAGGCTCATTTGCGCGCCGCGCAGCAACCCGTAATTTTTCAGAATCCTCAACATCTGCATTAAATCGCTCTTTACGTAATTTGTATTTGGCTCAACAGAATCTATTAGCCATCTCAACATTTGCGGAAATGTCACCGCTCCGTCTATTCCGCGCGAGCGCATTGCAGCTATGCTCTTTTGCTTTTCTGCGCGAGATTTTGGCAAGTCGGCAACAGCAACTATTTTCATAATTCCGTCTTTATCGCCAAAAAAGTCTTCAGCTTTCTTAACGGCTGACTTCTGGACAAAATCGAAGATGCCGCCTTTTGATGCATTTATCATATTTTCGGTGAAGTTTGCCGTGTGCCATGCCTTTACCGCGACTATTGCGCGGCGGCATTTTCTGAGTTCAGCAGGCGTCATTAAAAAGGCGGGCTCGCCCTCGGAGGGGTTTGGATTTTCCACAAAGAAATCTATATTTTCGTCGGCCCTCTTTTTGCGGGATTGGACTTGGTATTTATTTGCCTGGCAAACGAGAAACCCATTCGCTTCAAAATACTCTCTAACTATATTTTCATCAATGCCTGCCATATTTTATAGCCTATTTTATCTGCGGCTTTGGTTCAAGCAAAAATGAAAGGATAACTGTTTAGAAATTTTAACTGTCCAACAAAAAACTTCTAAAAACTGTTGATTTTCCCGATTTTAAAATTAGACGTTTATATAGGCACTTAACCTATGAAAACTAAAACATTATCATCTAAAAAGATATCATCTTCCATTCCGTTAATTAAAAATGCTCTAACCGGAATGCTTCTGAGCGGTGCAATGTTTGTATCCTCTTTTTCAACTTTCGCACAGGAATCAACCGATTATTATTGGCGCGGCCAAGATTGGAACGGCGATTTTAAATCGGAAATCGTTTCTTTGTGGAAAACCGACGCATCGGGCACAGTTTCCCATCAGACGGTTCCTTCTGAAACATCGAACATCTTTTTCGATGTCAATAACTCAAGTATTGTGCACGTCAGAATGGACCAAACAATAAGTGGCCTAAAAGTAAATTCAGTCACGGCGACAGTTGCCACTGAGATTAACATGGTCCATTCTATGTCGGTAGTTTCCGATTGGACAAGCTATGTAAATGCAGATGCAAAATATGTTCCCACTTATGCTGCAAATTATGCTTCGTCAAAATCAGTTAGAATTGTAGCTGATACTTTAAAGTTCCTTACGATAGGCGGGAATATGACTCTCACGACTGACAAGTATTTTAATACACGTTTCCGCCTGGGGTATTCGCAGACTTCCTCCGCCTATACTTTAACTGTTGGAGGTGCGCTCAACTTTGTTAAAAACGGCGCAGACACTGTCGGGTACCACGCCTTTGACATGATTGCTTCCGATAGCAATACCGGAACCTCATTTGCTCTTGATCTTGGAGGGTTGAATTCGAGCGGCAAAGCCGTTTACATGACGACCGCTAAAAACGGGACTGTCGGAATAAACTTTAACAATAATTCTTCCGGCGTATTTGCAGGCGGCTCTTTTGAGGGCGTCTTCGCAACGGAAAGCGGCGTAAGTTCCCAGCTAAATATAAACATGAATGGCAGCGGCACGCAATCCATTACCATATACAAGGCAGCCAACGGCAGCCAACATGGTTTTGAAAACGATTTGGACGGGAAAAAGGATATGTCCATAGGTTATTGTTACCGTAAACAGCGGCAAGTTTGTAATGAATACGGAAGTCGCCGTTGAGAACCTCTATTTATATGGCGGGACACTTCAATTTTCTTCTCCGGAAAAAGTCGGCGGGCTGACGATAGACAGTGGAGACAGTGTGACGTTGCTGTTTGACGGCACTATAAAAACCGGAGACTTGTTTATTGGAGCAAGTCCGGTAGACATAGTTTTCTCGGATGAGGATCTTGCCTCGCAGCAAATAACTGTTTTTGAGTTTGATTACTTGGCAGAAAACATTGATGTTGAAAGCGTCTTTACGGCGTATGATGAATCCGGAAAGATTCTTGGAGGCGAATTTGAATTGGTACGTGAAGGCGTCGCGGGAAGCCTCATTTATACTGTTCCGGAACCGGAAGCAATCGCGGCGCTGTTTGGAATTGCGGCTCTCGTTTTCGCGTTGCGCCGCAGAAAATAAAATTCCTTTCTTATCCCAATGGCGAATCCTATCCGGATTCGCCTTTTTTATTGGCGCATGCGGATATTCTTATCAAGAGAGTGGGCCAGATTTATATTTTTGTGTAGATGCAATCCCGAATGTTTTTTTTCCCATTCCGATTTCTCCGCTTGACGCTTTCCGCTCGGAAGCTGAAATAAAGTCGGCATATATTTGAAGCTCGGCGCACTTTTTAATTCGTTTTAAAAATTATATAATTAACTTTTTTTACGGTGGTGCACTTTGGCATAGCGAGACGAGATAATATGCCTTGTTAATTTAAATTCTATGTACGCGAAAAAAGCGCGCAAAATGCGCGCTCTATAAATTTTTTCTATATGTGCTGGTATTAGCTTTTTACCTATTTGATAGTAAGGATAACGTTTTTGTCAGACTTGGAATGGCGGCCGACTTCTCCCTCGGTTATCGTTGCCTTTAAGTTGCCTACATTTACCGTTTGCCCAAGAGAATACGGATTACCGTTTACCGTAAAGTGTGTAAGCTTTCCAAGTTTGCTCTGCTTATTGGCAAATTCTATCAAAACATAAGTTCCCTTTTTTATATTAGGTGTTATTTTCAGATCAAAGTCGCATCCAGTAAAATCGGTGTCGGATCCAAATTTTAGCGCGGGAACTTTTCCGTCTTCCTCTATCATCTGAATCTTAAATGCCCATTGCTCGGGCTTTTCAGCAAATATGGTGTCCAAAACAGTTCCTTCTCCAAAGGTCGCAACCGTCTTGCCTTCCAATATGAGAGTGAATCCGCCGCGTGTTCTCGAATTTACCAACGGGTGGACTGGTATTATGCAACCCATTGCCCCCGCCATATTAAATTGCGTATTCTTAAGCCTCATTATGCCGTTGCCTATGCCGCGGTGGCCGTCCCAATATCCTATCGAAAGATTGCCGCCAAATTCCATGTTGCAATTCTCAAATGAAACTGTCGTGGTTCCGCCGCCAGGTATGCTTGTTCCAAGCCCGCGCTTGACTTTTATCGTTTTTCCCTTCGCAGTGATTGTCGCTCCATCGCCATTTGAAATCGCGCCAACATTCACATTCGCGTCTATGTCCAACTTATACGATCCATATCTCGTCGCAAGCGTATCGTTTGTGCCGGGCTTCGACGGCAATGGCGGTGTTTCAAAATCGAGACTGCTTCCCCACTGGCAAGTGGAATACTTCATCGTTTTTTCCTCTTCTGTCTCGGGATTTCTCTTGCCCGCATAGTAGGTCAAAGCAAATGCGTTCGCGCACGATGCCAATAGTATGGCGAAAAGTTTTATTGCATTTATTGTTTTCATTGATGGAGCGTATAAATAAATTTCCCATAAGACGAAGCGCTTCGCGCAACCACGCCTTTTTCTCTATTTCATTTTTATGTTTTTTTTACTCGTGTCAAGAAGCTTATTGTATTCTATCTCACACTTAAAGCGGGCAAATAGCGCTTTGCTTCAAGCATTTTTATATGGCGCAAATTACGCAACAATTTAGGCGCACTTTGCCGCGCTAATTTATGACCTCTTGCGGCGGCTCTTTGCAAGCAGCCCGGCTATCGCCACGCGCGCGCGCGATTCCAATCTCTCTATTTCGTCGGGATCGACATTCGCGTTCTTTGCCTCCTCCAACGCCTTCTCAGCCGCTTCGCGCGCCTTCTGCATTTCATCTTCGTCGAATCTCTGCACGTCTATCGCCGACTCCGTAAGAACAGAAACCGTGTCCGCTATACAGCGCGCGTATCCGGTGTCCACAGCTATGCTTTCTTCGCTTCCGCCGCTTATCGCAAGCACTGCCCCTGCGTCAAGTATCGTAATTAACGGTATGTGCCCAGGCAATATCTGTATCTCGCCGTCGCTCGCCGGCAGCGTCACGGCGTCCAATTCGCCCTTGCGATACACCACTCCGACGGGCGTCACTATTTCAAGCGTAAGCGACATTATTTACCCTTGTTCTTTTCGTACGATTCCAACACTTCCTCTATCGTGCCCTTATACGAAAAATCGTTTTCGTTCACGTAGTCGAGCTTGCCGTCGAGTATCATGGCAAATCCCTTTATTGTTTCGGATACGGGTACATACGTTCCGGGTATTCCGGAAAATACCTCCGATACGTGCATCGGGTGCGACAAATATTTTTGCACTTTTCTCGCCCTCGATACTGTAAGTTTATCTTCGTCGGACAATTCGTCTATGCCCAATATCGCTATTATATCCTGCAAATCCTTGTACTTTTGCAGAAGTTCCTGCACTCCGCGCGCTACCCTAAAATGCTCCGCACCGACTATGTCGGGCGAAAGCGCATTTGATGTCGAAGCGAGCGGATCTATCGCAGGATATATACCCAACGCCGCTATCGAACGGTCCAGCACTATCGTGGAGTCCAAGTGCGCAAATGTATTGGCGGGCGCAGGGTCGGTCAAGTCGTCGGCAGGCACGTACACCGCCTGAAATGACGTTATAGACCCCTTCTTTGTGGAGGTTATCCGCTCTTGCAACTCGCCCATCTCCTGCGCAAGTGTTGGCTGATATCCCACCGCAGACGGCGAACGCCCCAACAGCGCGCTGACCTCGCTGCCTGCTTGTGAAAATCTAAATATGTTGTCTATAAACAACAAGACGTCCTGCCCTTGCATGTCCCTAAAATATTCGGCCATCGTAAGCGCAGTTAGCGCAACTCTCATGCGCGCTCCCGGAGGCTCGTTCATCTGGCCGTACACAAGCGCAACTTTCGACTTCTCAGGATTCTTCTGGTCTATGACTCCCGACTCGCTCATTTCGCGGTACAAATCGTTGCCTTCTCTCGAACGCTCTCCAACACCCGCAAATACTGAAAATCCTCCGTGCGCCTTTGCGATATTGTGTATAAGCTCCATTATAACGACAGTCTTACCGACGCCCGCGCCGCCAAATGCCCCGACTTTCCCGCCTTTCAAAAACGGACATATCAAGTCTATCGGCTTTATGCCTGTCTCGAGAATTTCCGTGCGCGTGCTCTGTTCCAACAATCCAGGAGCCGCCCTGTGTATCGGGAGCCTCTCGTCGGTCGCAACTGGCCCCTTCTGGTCTATCGGGTCGCCCGTCACATTAAATATGCGCCCAAGGGTCGCCCCGCCAACCGGCACTTTTATCGGCGATTGCGTATCGACAACTTTGTCGCCCCTCCTCAACCCCTCGGTCGAGGTCATTGCAACAGTTCTAACGACTCCCTCTCCAAGCTGCTGCTGCACTTCCAATACTATTTTACCGTCCGCCCCGGTCGTCAGCGCGTTGTATATCGCAGGTATCGAGTCACTCGGAAACTGGACGTCCACTACCGCTCCTATCACTTGTTTTATTGTCCCTGAACTCATCTCTTCGTCTTCCTTAAATTGTGTCGTTGTTTGTCTCGGCGGCGGCAGATGAAAGCTCCAATATCTCTGTCGTTATCGCGGATTGCCGCGCCTTGTTGTACTCCAAGTTCAATTCGGCCATCAGAGTGTCGGCATTGTCGCTGGCGCTCTTCATCGCAACCATTCTCGCAGAATGCTCCGACGCCTTCGCATCCAACGCTATGTGGTGCAAGCTCTGCTTTATGTAGAACTGCGGCAACCTCGACAAAACCTCGTCCGCTGAAGGCTCAAACTTTATGTTGCGGTCTTCCTCCACACGGGGCATGTCGTCCATTTTATACGTCTTCCTGAGCCTGTCTATGAACGTATGCAAGTCGTCAACAGGCGCGAGCTTCACCAACGCAGTCTCCTGCTTAAGCGTATTTACAAATATCGGATAGAGCGCTTCTATACTCCCGTATTCGCCGCTCTCCTTCGCCAATTTTATCGCAAAGTTTGCTATCTTGCTCGTCTGCGCAAATGTCACTGTGTCGCCCACCTTGAATTGCCCCTTCAAGGTTCGCCCACTCTTGGCTATAAATCTCCCTGCGCGCGTCCCAACCGCTATGTAGTCCGCGTCTGCGCGCCCTATCTCGGATATCGACTTGAATATATTCGTATTCAAGCTGCCGCACAAACCCTTGTCTGTCGAAAACACGATTATCAGGCGCTTATTGCCGGGCGCTACGCCGCCAGCTTGCGCAAACGATTTCCCAAGGCGTTCCAATACCGTCTCCGTCAAATCCATCAACAGTATCGCATACGCCCTGCCCGCTTCCGCACTGTTCTGCGCCTTCTTCATCTTCGACGCCGCAACAAGCTCCATCGCATGGGTTATCTGCCCGGTGCTCGCAACCGCCTTCATGCGGTTTCTTATATCGCGCATCCCTTTCATAGGCTATTACGCAAACGTTTTCCTCCATTCGGCGCATACGGCCTTCATTTCGGCATCAAGCTCGTCGTCAAATGCCTTGCGCTCGACTATCTTCTTTAATACTTCAGCCCCGCGCGCCCTCAAATAGCTTTCGAGCGAAGCTTTTGCATCGGAAACCCTCGATACCTCCACGTCCGCAAAAAATCCGTTTTTGAGCGCCCACAACAGAGCAATTTCTATTTCAACGCTCATCGGATTGTTGTTCGTCTGCTTCATTATTTCGGCAAGCCTATCGCCCTTGTCTATTATAGACTTCGTACGGGCGTCCAAATCCGACCCAAATTGCGCAAATGCCGCGAGCTCCTTGTACTGCGCGTATTCGCCCTTCAGCGTTGCAGCAACCTGCTTAAACGCCTTTATCTGAGCCGACGACCCTACTCTCGATACCGATATCCCAACGGATATCGCTGGCCTTACGCCTTTGTTGAACAAGTCCGTCTCCAAAAATATCTGACCGTCCGTTATCGATATGACGTTCGTCGGAATATATGCGCTTACGTCTCCCTGTTGCGTCTCAATTATGGGCAGCGCTGTAAGCGATCCGTTCCCGTTCTCCTCGTTCATTCGCGCAGCCCTCTCCAACAGGCGGGAGTGCAGATAGAATACGTCGCCGGGATACGCCTCGCGCCCGGAGGGGCGTTTCAGCAAAAGCGAAACTTGGCGGTACGCAGCCGCGTGCTTCGAAAGATCGTCGTACACGATTAGCGCGTCCATTCCGTTTTGCATAAAATATTCGCCCATCGCGCAACCGGAATACGGGGCTATGTACAAGTTCGCGGCATTCTCCGCCGCAGAGGCCGCAACAATTATCGTGTACTTCATCGCGCCCTGCTTTTCAAGAAGCTGTATGGTTCGGGCGATGTTTGAATTCTTCTGGCCTATTGCTACGTATATTGAATATACTGGGCGGTATTCCGCGTCGCCGGCGTGTGCGTCGTTTATTCGGGCCTGGTTTATGATTGCGTCCAAGGCTATCGACGTCTTGCCGGTGCAGCGGTCGCCGATTATCAGCTCTCTCTGACCTCTGCCTATCGGCAACATTGCGTCAACCTCAAGGATTCCGGTCTGCAACGGCTGGTTTACGGATTTTCGCGGAAGTATGCCGGGGGCTATCTTCTCAACTGGATAATAGTCGGACGCAGATATCTCGCCCTTGCCGTCAAGCGGCCTGCCAAGCGCGTCGACTACCCTTCCCAACAGACCTTTCCCAACGGGAACGCTCAAAAGCTTTCCGGTAGTGTGGGCCTCGCCGCCTTCCTTTACTCCGGACGTGTCGCCAAGCAGTATGCACCCGACTTCGTCGGCGCCGAGGTTCAATGCTATGCCTATCACCCCGCCGCCAAAATCGACCATCTCGTTGTACATCACTTCGCTAAGCCCGTTCAGCCTCGCAACGCCGTCTGCAAGCGATATTATCGTCCCGACATTCGCTCGGCGGCTCTGCTTCTCAACGGCTTCTATCCTCGCCGATATCTCCTTAATAATCTCGTTCATTGCTCAAATCCTACATAATGCTTTCAAGCTCGGATTTTGCGGAGCGCTCCCATATGACGTCCCCGCATATTATCCGCACCCCGCCTATCAACGAAGCGTCCACGCGGCGCTCAAATACCAAGTCCGCCCTTCCGGTACGCTTCGCCACAAAATCTTTCAACTTTCCGTACGCCTCATCGGAAAGTTCCCCGGCGCTCTCTATCGTCACCGTCGCAGCCCTTAATCTGCTCTTGGCCAACTTCAAGTATTTCCTCAAGACTGCGAGCTTGCGAAGGTCTGAACCCTCGCGGCAGGCAATGTCGCACGCGGCGCTAACCCTTTCTGCCACTATACGGCCGTCGCTGTCCAGAGAACATTCCAATAGCAGTTTTGCCTCGTCGCCGGCGTTCATTTCCCCTCCGAAAGCTCCTTCGCTGCAAGCTCGTCCAACTCCTTGCGTTGCTCGGCCGTTAAGACTTTTCCAACCGCCTCCTCGGCCGCTTTTGCCACAAGAACGCACAATTCAGACTTTAACTCGCGCTTCATGCGCTCCCGGTCGAGCGTCAGCTGCTTCTCGGAGTCGCGCCTTATCTGCGCAACCTGCTCGCCGGCTTCAACAGTGGCCTTCTCTATCGCGCTCTTGGCGTCGGCGCGCGCAGATTCAAGTATGCGCGTTGCTTCTTTCGCAGCCTCGGCAGTCTGCTTCTCCGCCTCCATTCGGGCGTTCGCAAGCTTGGCCGCAGCCTCCTCGGCATCTTTTAGCCCCTGCTCTATCTTCTCGCGGCGCTTGTCGGCAGCCGCCATCACGGGCTTAAACGCCAAATAGTACAGGGCGCACGCCACTATCGCAAACGACACCCCCTGGCTGACTAATAGCCGCCATTCTATGCCAAATTGCGAAAGAAATTCCAGCGGATTCCCACCCGCCGCAATTAAAGTGCCCATCGCCTGCCCGCCTTATTTGCCAAGAAACAGCGAATAAAATGCGACCGCTTCCGCAAGCGCCATTCCAAGTATTCCAAGCACCATTATCTTGCCGAATGCCCCGGGATTGCGCCCGACTGCGTCAACCGCCTTCGCTCCGACGAATCCTACGCCGAGAGCGGCACCAAGGCAGCCCAATGCCCCTTGTATGCTGCCGCTCATGTTTCCCATTTGATTGACTGCTTCTGCTATTATTTCCGTCATTTCTTTTCCTTAGTGTTAAAATTCTAATTTTCCGTGTTAAATTTCGCGTCCTGTCTTTTTACCCGTTACTCCTCCTCATGGTTTGTTAGCAGTCCAATGTACACTGCCGTGAGCAATGTAAATAAGAATGCCTGTATCAACCCAATAAGTATCTCCAATAAATAAAACGGCAGCGGAATTATCCAGGATACCCACGACGGCAAATTCGCCGCCAGATGGTGCATATTCTCCAACAATACTTCGCCTCCAAAAACATTCCCAAACAGTCGGAATGATAGAGACAACAACCTCATTATTATTGATATTATATCTATGCACCCAACTGCAAAAAATACGACAAATAGCGATAGGTATATCGGCCAAGCCACGTCTTTCGGATCCGCCTTGTTGCCAAATGTGTCGTGCAGAAACACTTTTAAGCCCGCATACTTTAGAACAAAATATATCCACGCTCCAAATGAAATTATCGCCAGAGCAAGCGTCGTATTCAAATCGGAGTTCGCAGCCCTAAAAAACGGCACAAATTTGACAAATTCGGTCGTAGCCGCCCCTGTCGCGGGATTAACCGCCTCGCGCTCGAAGAAGCCCTCCGGCGCGCTCCCGCTGCCAGTATATATTATTTCTTCCCCGATTGAGCCAACTCCGGGAAGCAGGCCGCTCCAATTCATTATTAAAATGAACCAGAAAAATCCTAACAACAACGGGAATGCCGCCCGAAACGCCTTCGTTCCCATCAGCGGCTCAAATATTCCGGAAAGAGACGATATCACAGCCTCGACCGCCATTTGCCCACGCCCGGGAACTAGTTTTGCACCCCTGCCCAATAATAGCCGGACGCCGACTATTATAACCGCAGCGAATATCCATGTCGTAAACATGGAATTTGTGACGGGGAAACCGAATACGTCAAACAACTGCTCCCCCTTGATTTCCGCACAAAATCCCTCAGTCGCAAATACTGTTTGTATTGCGCCCGCGATTGTACATGTCTTTAAAAATTTTAAAATTCCGCTATAAGACATTCCTCGTTTTAAAGTTCTTCTTTAAAAAATTTTGTCAATAAAAAGATAAAAATGTTCAAATTTTAAATATTCCCCATCTCCTTATAAATTATGCCCCCGGGGTAAATTTAATCTTCATTTCAATCTATCTAACGGTCGGCCAAAGAAGTTGATATTTGTTCTTCCGAGTTCCCGTTGGCCTCGTACGGAATGTCTTTTACGTCGCTGCCTATTTGCCATAAATGCCTTAACATTGGCAATATGGCACTCTTCATGTTATTGTGGTTTTTCAGAGGTTTGCATCCTCCATTCCAAGCGGCGTTGCCTGCCCTATTAAAAAATGTAAAAAAGTTTTGGGTTCCGTATAAGTGGTGCCACGTCGTTTCAAGCATTCCCAGCAGATTCTCATCTTTCGCAGTTTTCGCCAATGATAAGATGCCAATTTCATTATCCCACGGGCATACTATAACTTCGTTGCCAGCGTTCTTAAAATGCGCAGGTGTAGAAAAACTACCTTTTTTGCTATCCGGCTTACTGTATTGCCAATCGGCTATTATAATATTCTTGGGGAGCTTTTCGAGAGCTTTGGCAATTTCGGCGTTGCCTGATGCAACATGATTCCCCCATCGCGGATCAGACCTGTCCAAAAGCATGTCGTGCCATATTATGGCCCTTGCGCCCAAAGTGTTTACATAATTATTAAACTTCGTCAAATGCTCCGCCAATAAGTCCGATATTTTGTGGCTTCTACAAGAATAACAAGTTCCCATGTCATAGGCTTCGTCGCAGCCTAAATGAATGAAGGGCGGCTTGCCATAAAATTCGTAAATCTCTGCAATCAAGTCCTTGAGAATTTTTTCCGCGCGGGCGCTTGTCATACAATAGCTCCATCCATAAGGCTCAAAAATATTCTCCAATTCGGGATTATTCGCCAAAACTGCATGCTTTGTTGTCATTACACGGCTCTGTGTGGCATGCCCGAGAATACTTACTTGGGGTATCGGCGTAATGCCAAGCTCGTAACATAGGTTTATTAGTTTCTTGAACTTCACCGGATCAAGTTTCTTGTCTGCGTAGGCAAATTCCATGTGTGATTTATATGGAAAAACTCCCCACGGCTCTATCACGACATAGTTGAATTTGTAATAGCTCGCAAGCCTTACATATTTCTCGAGCTGCTCTATTGTAGTTTCCGGAAATATGCAAAGATGTATCCCCCTAAAGCCCAATGACGCAAAATCTTTTATGCGAGCCTTCTGAAATACAAAACCGCTCCCGTCCCGTTCTGCCTCTCCATATTGGCGCAGCGTTTTTAATGACTGCCGCGCGGCGGAGGCGTCCAGTGCATCTATTCTAATAGATTCTTCGACAGTTATGATATACCCTTCCCTCCCTAAATCTCCATTCATCTTGCCTGTTGCGAATTTAATCTTCGGGCAAACCCTCCAATATTCCTTAAAGAGGGACTCCAAGGTGGCTTTCTCGGCTTTAGAGAGCTCCTTTGGGGTAAATATTTCTACGGTTGATTTAGAATTTAGCAGATACAGTCCCTCAAAAAATTCAGCTTCCTTTGGCTGCGGGCAAAGACAGTTGAGAATTGATTCCCTCACCGCAGAATTAACCGGAGTTTCGGCGGTTTCTCCGCTGAGCGAAGTAAGTCCTATATTATATGCTAATAGCAGAGCACAAATTAATCTTTTCATAAGATTAGCATATCAATCGAGCTCCATTCCTAACAAGTATTTTTTGACAATAAGTTTATTCATATCCTCCTCTCTCTCCTATCCCACACTATCCCGCCCAAGATGAAGCCGCCAATGTGTCGGCAAGTATTTTTTGCTAAGTAAAGCATTGATTATAATAAAGGCGAAGGAAAAAATCCTTGCGCGGAGCGGCAAAAGGTGGAAAATGCCGCGAATGCTTAATTTAAGTAAAGAATCGCCTTACGGGGTAATAGTCTGCGGCGCAGGTCATGCAGGTTGCGAAGCGGCTCTTGCCTCTGCCCGAATGGGAGTCCGCACCCTGCTCTTAACCGGAAGTCTCGACACTATCGCGCAAATGAGTTGCAATCCGGCAATCGGCGGGCTCGCAAAAGGCCATATCGTAAGGGAAATTGACGCGCTCGGAGGCGAAATGGCAGTCAACGCTGACGCCACCGGAATCCAATTCCGCGTTCTAAACGCCTCAAAAGGCCCGGCTGTTCAGGCGCCAAGAGCCCAGTGCGATAAAAAAGCCTACCAGTTTAGAATGAAGCGCATTATTGAATCGACGCCCAATCTCGAAGTATTCCAAGCTGTAGTTACGGGAATTATCGTAGATAATGGTTCGATAAAAGGCGTAAATACGAATTTAGGCGCCGACTTTTACGCGCAATGCGTAATCCTTACAACCGGAACTTTTCTGCGCGGCTTGATGCATGTTGGCTCTTCGAAGACGGAGGGCGGCAGAATGGGAGATTTTTCGGCCAGAAGCCTTTCGGGAAGCCTTGAATCGGCCGGAATAGAGCTTGCGCGCCTAAAAACGGGAACTCCCGCAAGAATACTCGCAAAAAGCATTGATTTCTCAAAATGCGAGAAACAGTCTGGCGACGAGCCTCCCCAGTTGTTCGCTTTCTACGACACCCGTACCGATGCCTATGAGGCAGCTGCCTTCCGCGAAGGTTGGGCTTCCGACGCTCCGGCTTGCGCGCTTTCCGGAAAGTGCAATATTCCCCCTTCCTTGCCCGTATCCGAGGCTGAGTCTGAAAACGCAAATGCGGATTTCAGAAAAAAAATGTTCCACGTGGAACAATCTTTGGCATTTGGAGATTTTGTTGGATTTGGACGCGGGCAGTTGGCTTGCTATGAAACCTATACAAACTCCAAAACCGCAGAAATTATAAAAGCCAACCTCCACCGCTCGGCAATGTACGGCGGCGAAATAAAAGGAGTCGGCCCGCGCTATTGCCCGAGTATTGAAGATAAGATTGTTAGGTTCCCTTCAAAGGATGGGCACAGGCTATTTCTTGAGCCGGAGGGACGATTTACTGATGAGTGGTATATAAATGGGCTTTCTACTTCAATGCCCTTAGATGTCCAGCTGGAAATAATAAGAAGCGTTCCGGGTTTGGAGCACGCCGAAGTTGCGCGGCCGGCGTACGCCGTAGAATACGATTATGCGCCGCCAACGCAATTAAATGCGACTCTTGAATCAAAAATTATCTCTGGGCTATTCTGTGCCGGACAGATAAACGGGACAAGCGGCTATGAGGAAGCGGCTGGGCAGGGGCTTATTGCTGGGGCAAACGCCGCCGCAAAGATTCTGGGAATGGATCCTATCGTTCTCGGTAGGCATGAAAGCTACATAGGAGTTCTTATCGACGATTTGGTGACAAAGGGGACGTTTGAGCCTTATAGAATGTTTACAAGCCGCGCAGAATACAGGTTGCTACTGAATCATTCAAGCGCAGAAATGCGCCTTTTCCCGTATTCTAAATGGCTTGGACTTCTCCCGCGGGAAAGGGCAAGGTCTATTGAGCTCAAAATTGAATTGATAAACTTGTGGGTTAATCGTTTTGAGACAAGTAGGATAGGGGAGGCGTTGAGGCGAAACGATGCCGAGTGTAAACTTCCTTCGGCCTTTTGTGCGCTACCGCCTGACGCAAAAGCGGAAATTTTATACAGGGTAATATATAAAGGCTATCTGGAGCGGGATCTTCGCCAAATCGAGAAAATGCGCGATTGGGAAAACATAAGGATACCTGAAGGTATAGATTACTCGCATGCAAGTGGGTTGCGCTTGGAGGCCCGCCAAAAACTCGAAAAATTTAAGCCCCAGACTGTGGGACAAGCAAGCCGTATTTCCGGGGTTTCACCCGCTGACATCGGTGTCTTGCTTGTTTATGTAAAATCTTTCGGCGGGTGATGTGTTTGCATGGCATGGTAAAAATCTTGTGGAACTGGATTCTTTTTTTGGAAAAAAAACAATTTTTTCTCAAAAGTTCAAAAAAACGGCCTTTAAAATGGCCCCATTTTGGGGCTTTTCTGTCTTGGGTGGTATTGTTGTATGCAAAATGGGGTGAAATCAAAAAGAAGGCCGTTTTTGTGCGTTTTAGGCGTAATTTGAAAAAACGAATTTTAAGCATCCGTGATTTTAAAGCTATCGCCAATAGAGGGTGGGTATAGGCGGGAAGCGGTCCGCATGTATTAGCTATTTTTAATCTGAGGAATATTGAGCACCTCTATTTGCCGATTTCATGACAAAGCTCGAGTATATGCGATAAGAGTATAGACTTTGGTTTTATTGTTTCTTTTGCGCACTTTGGAATGTCCATACCCACCGCCAAGTGGGGGATAAATACATCGGGGGTTTTGTCTGGGATTGCCTGCAAGTTGGAGCAGGCGTCGCCTGAATGGAATATAATTGCATTTCCTGCGGATTCCCCGCAGTCTATTTCATATGCGAGGACAAATTTTTCGAGACGTTTGTTGTGGTCGCAACACTTTGTCTTTACGGAGATTTCCCCAAACGTGAAAGTCCGGCCTCCGGGAGAGTAGTGCAGGGTGTCAATAAAGTTGCTTACAATGGGTATGCCGTTTCGCTTTAAGGCTTCAATAAGAGGCTGGGAATAGTGGTCGCTGTGGTTGTGTGTGATTAAAAGAAAGTCCAATTTATCGGCAAGCTCCGCTGCGCGCGGGTGGCATATATCAATTCCAAAAGTGGAAGATGGAGTTTTTACGACATATCCCATGTTGTAAAGCAAAAACAGATGTGTCTCGCCGCGTCTGGGGGGCACGTTTTTAATGCTTCTTAGCATGTAAGGAGAATCTACTCTGAAATAGTTTAATATTGAAGACTTAATGCGCTTTTCTCTGCCAACTTCTCTTCCCGTCGTGCAATATGAATCAAAATCTTTTGCTCTGCGGGCGTCTGTCGCGTCTTGAATGTGTCTTAATTCGGGAAGGGGTTTTTTGAGTGGCTATACTTTTTCCACTAATTCGTTAAGGGGGAAGGGTAGGTGGGGCTTCCCCCCCCCGCCGTGCAAGGCAGTAGTCGCTGTGTATTTAGAAGGAGAACAAGATTCGGAATGAAATAAAAAATGTTTTTCGGTCTATATGTAACGTTTTTTTAGGAGGGGAATGTCCTAAAAAATGTTCCACGTGGAACATTTTTAGCCTATATTTTTCTCGCAAGGGCAAATGCATCGACATTTTTAAAGCCGCGACGCTTTAAAACTTTTGCGCACTCAGACATTGTCGCGCAACTTGTCATTACGTCGTCAACAATAACAATATGGTTTTGCTTGTCTATTTTAGCCAATTTTCTGCTTATTACATCAAAAGCGCCTTTGAAGTTTTCTGCTCTTTCTTCCTTTGTGAGTCGGGTTTGAGTTCCGGTTCTCCTTGTGCGTTTTAATGCGTTTAGGAGTCTAATGTTTGCGCATGGAAACGCTTTTATTATCGACTTTGCAATCAGTTCGCTCTGGTTGTATCCTCTTCTTATTCGCCGCATATAATGTAATGGGACTGGAACGAGTATAGAATCTCGAAGAAAGTCTTCGGCGCCCGGCGTCTGCCTAAGTATTTTAATAATGTCAGCTACAAGGAATGGCGAATTTTTATATTTTAGGCCGTGGACAATTTCTCTTACTGGGCCGTTAAATATGCAGCAAGACATGCTCCAATTAAATGCAGGCGTGTCATCAACGCATTTTGAACAAAAAAGAGCGTTTGGCGCATTGTTTGGCCCTATTATTTCAGAACAGCGCAGGCATCTTCCGCCCTTTATAATGTAGATTTCCTTTTCGCAATCTTTGCAAATAAAGTCGTATTCCCCAGTGAAATTAGCCCTGCCGCAATAAACGCATCTGCGCGGGAAAAATAAATCCAGCAGTGCGTTTTTTATTTTTAGAAGATGTTTGGAAAATTGATTCATTGGAATGGGGTGTTCCGATAAAAATATCGTCTAAGATAATATTTTTGTCAAAATCGTAATGTAATTTTGGCGCAAGTAAAGAAAAATGGGAATATGATAGTTTTGTAATTTATTGATTGTTAAGTTGTAATCAACTATGTTAGAATTTTTCTTAAAAAAATGTTAATTTTCCGATAAAAATGTGTTGACAGAAAACTGATATATGTCGATAACGGAAAGCCTTCTTTAAATGAAGTAGCGGGCAATCCGATATGAGTTTAATGAAGTTTTTTTTCAACTTTTTTTAAAAAAAGAGAAAAAAAGTTGGGAAAAAGGCTTGACACAGGGTTGAAGATAGTTCTTTATGGGCGGCCTTCGACTTTAAAAAGA
>ERZ773181.488-NODE-488-length-42819-cov-5.179894_pt1 | contig 42819 bp, 46 predicted proteins | sample MGYA00581001_ERZ773181 | MGnify/ENA primary metagenome ERZ773181 (study PRJEB29015, sample SAMEA2737780) | human gut metagenome | biome: human gut; feature: human-associated habitat; material: faeces | place: China | collected 2012 ...
TCCTTCGGATATTAAACCTGGTGTGTCCACAATATGAATGCCCTCTAGGTCTATTTCTATTTTATTTAGGGTTGTTGATGGATAAATACTGGTAGTTACCTCGATATCTTTTTCAGAGTAATTTTTTATTATTTTATTTATTAATGTTGATTTACCTGAATTGGTATTACCTATAAAATATACTTCTTTATTATTACTGTATTTTTTTATTTTATTCATTAGACTATCTAAGTTATAATTTTTTACTGAACTTATTACTTCAATATCTAAATAGTTATTTACTCTCTTTGATACATAGTCTATTAACTTATAATCTTTTACTGATTTTGGTAATAAATCTTTTTTTGTTAAAACTATTATTACATTATTAAAGTTATTTATGATATCTAAGTTTAAACTTAGTAGTGATGTAAGATAAACTACTAGTGAGTCTTTGGGAATACTATTTAATATATTTTGATAGTCTTTATTATCTAGTGTTACTTCTTTATATTCACCATAGTATTTTAATTTAAAGCATCTTTCACAAATATCTTTATTTAAATCATCTACATAACCTTCTTTATCTATGTTATCATTTTGAAGTAATACTCCACATCCTGAACATTTCTTAGTCATAATATTCTCCTACTTTAAAGATTCCCTGTTTGGTCATCTTATTTATTTTTTTTCTTTCTATATATCTATGAATTTTAGTAAATGGCATATCAATATCAGACATTGGATTTACTAATACTGTTGTTATACCTACTCTATTACCACCATAGATATCTGTTACTAATTGATCTCCAATAATTGCTACTTCAGATAAGTCTAATTTGTATTCTTTTAATACTTTTATGAATTTTGCTTTTCTTGGTTTTCTAGCAGATGGGCAACAATCAATATTTAAATATTTTTTAAATGGTTCTAGTCTATTTCTTGGTGAATTAGAAAATATTATTACTGTAAAACCTGAATCTTTTAGTTTATCAAAATGATTTTTTAATTTTTTAGTTGGTTTTTTATCTACATATGGTACACAAGTATTATCTAAATCAAAAAGTAAACATTTTATACCATTTTCTTTTAATTCTTGTAGTGATTTTTTTGCATTATCTTTAATTTTGTCACTAATTACAATATAACCTAAATATTCTTTATTTTTAGCTATATGAATTATTGTACCTAATTCATTAGTTTTTTCAGATGCTATTTTATTTTCTTCTAATAATGATCTAGAACCCACTAAAATTTTATCTTTATTTATTTTACATTCTATACCTTTGCCACTTATTTCTTTATAATTTGTTACTTTAGCAAGTTCTTTATTATAAGTTTTTTTTATTGATTTAGCTATTGGGTGATTAGAATGTGCTTCCGCCGATGCTACTAGATATAATAATTCTTCTTTAGAACAATTTATATTTTTTATTTTAATAACTTCAAATACACCTTTTGTAATTGTACCTGTTTTATCAAATATTATTGTATCAATTTTATTTAAGTTATCTATTACATCACTACCTTTTACAAGTATTTTTTCTTTACTAGATTTACCAATTGCTGTAAAGTAAGTAAGAGGCACTGAAATAACTAAAGCACATGGACATGATATTACAAGCATTTCTAAAGCTCTATAAACCCATGTAGTAAAATTTTTTTCAAGTGATACGGGTATTACTACGACAAGAATGGCAAGAATAACCACAATCGGAGTATAAATTTTTGAGAATCTAGTAATAAATTTTTCTGTTTTTGTTTTCTTTTCTTCACTATTTTCAATTATTTCAATTATTTTACTTGCGGTACTTGTTTCAAATGTTTTCGTTGCTTTTATTTCTAAAACACTATCTAAATTAATTGTTCCACTTAAGACTGTATCATTTAAATTAACTTTTCGAGGGACTGATTCTCCGGTTAAACTTTTTGTATCAATATGACTTGTGCCATTTACAATAATCCCATCTAAAGGTATTTTTTCTCCAGGTGCAACAATAAAAATGTCACCAACCTTAGATTCTTTTACATCTATATAACCTTTATCTTTTATATTTACTTTATCGCTTCTTAAATCCATTAATTCAACGATAGCTTTTTTAGAATTATCTACCGCTAAATCTGATAAATATTCTCCGATAGAAAATAACAACATTACTAAAACTGCTTCGGGATACTCTTTAATGTAGAATGCTCCGAGTGTTGCAATAATCATTAAGAAATTTTCATCAAATATTTTACCATTTTTAATGTTTTTAAGAGCATTAAAATATACTTCTTTAGACACAAAAACATAACTAATCACTAAAAGATAAATGTTTTCATTAAAAATCATTCCTAATACAAGAAATACAATACTAATTATTATTCTTATTAAATCTTCATTAAATTTTATCTTTTTCATAACTTTATTCCTTCTTTAATATGTTCTAGTCCATACTCAATTATTACTTTAATATGATTATCTGCAATACTATAATATATTACTTGTCCTTCTTTTCTTGTTTTAACTAAGTTTGTACTTCTTAAATAACTTAGTTGATGTGATACTGCTGAATTACTCACATTTATTTTATTTGCTATAACACCAACGGATGTTTCTTCATTTAATAATACTTCTAGGATTCTAAGTCTTGTGGTATCACTAAATACTTTAAAAAATTCACTTAGTTCATTGATTATTTCTACTTTTTCCATTTTATCTCCTTATTTGAATATCTGTTCATATATTCATTATACTATTATTGTATTATGAATGCAACTAAAAAAGATCTCATATTGGGAATATATCTGGAATCGAAACATTAAAGTATCTAGGCTTTTCATAGTTCAATCATTGATCTATTTTAATGTCTTTAATTCTTTTGGGCTTAATTTTAGTATTCGAATTTACTTTTTTAATTTTCATAATTATCTACCTACTATTTGAAAGAAAAGTTATAGCTAAAAAATAAAGTTTCGTGTGTGAAACTTTATTTATTTGTATTTATACTTATACTTCCTATGCCACCATCTATATCAATTATATTTTGTCCTTCTCCTAATTTAATGTCATTTTTGTAGCTTACACCATTAATGGTGATACTGCCTAGACCTTTTGATGTTTCAAATTTATAATCGTTATTTTGCAAATCTAGAATTACTTCTCCGACTCCTTGTTCTATTTCATTTTTACCTAAAAGCGTTCCATTAAAATAAAATTTACCAGCCCCTAAATCTAGAGATAAATCTTGCAATTTAGAATTTGTAATATTTAATGCTCCAGCTCCTCCTTCAATCGTTGTTTTTTTGTTAGATAACAAATTTGTAATATCAACTTTACCAGCACCTTGCTCTAAAGAAAATTTGTCAGTTGTTATATCAGAAATTTCAAGTTTTCCTGCGCCAATGTCAATATTTAAATCGCTTAATGTTTCTGGTATAGTAATTATGATACTAGAACCTTTTTTATTTCCAAATATTGTTATCTTTTTTTCTTTTATTGATAGAGTATTTCCTTGTTCTTTTATTTTAAATTTTTTACTAACATTATCAGCATCAATACTTAATATATCACCTTTTTTAATTATCATATTGGTTGAACAAACATCTATATTTATATTTTTTATATTACTTGAATAGGTTTCACTAATATTTACATCATTGTTAAAACCAATTGTTGATGTTGCTAAAAATACTATTCCATTAATAATACTTAGTATTATTAAAACTGCAAGACAGATAGCAAATCCTTTTATTACTTTTTGAGTGGTATTCATTTAATTTCAATTCCTCCGAATACAGCATATCCTTCAATATATATTGTCTTTTTAGCATCTTCCTTATTTTTTCTTTCGTTAGAAATCCCACCAAATATCGGAGTACCTTTTACTTTAACTATGCAATCTTTTGGAACTAATATTTCAATACCACCGAATATGGCCCATGCCCCGATCACTGTTTCTTTTTCTAATTTTGCTTCTCTTAAATCTAATTTAACAGAACCAAAAATAGCATTTAAATTTGCTTTTTCAAAATTTTCTCCAGCTTTATTTACATTTTGTTCTCCGAATGCTACAAAAATATTTTCAGTATCTTTACTATCTAAACACTTTGTTTTTTCTTTGACATTAAAATCCACTTTATTACCAAATATTAAAAATAATCCAATTAATACGACGATTACTGGTAATAGAATTTCCCATAGAATTTCAAATTCAAATAACCCTTGAGATGCTAAAAGAAGTAAAACTCCGATAATCAAAAATATTAAGGAAGATATTTTATTATTACCTTTTTCAAAAAAGGATATGGCACTTGGTACAATAATAAATAATGTCCACCATCCATCAAAGAAAATATTTATGTCCGCTACTCCTGTTCTATTAAGTCCCCAGATAACACCAATAAATATTAACACTATCCCCCATAATATTCTACTTAAATTTTTCATGTAATCAATCCTTTCTTTTTTTAAGTATAATACAATTTTTTTATAATATCAATTAAATATTAATAGGATTAAAATCTATTTCTAATCTAACATCTTTATTCATAATAAATAAATTATCTAATTCTTTTAAAATATTTTTTAAATTATCACATTTTTTATATTTTATTATAATTTGCATGCGATATTCATTATTAAATTTAAATACTTGGGCGGTTGTTGGTCCTAAAATGATGACTTCTTCAAGACTTTTATCTAAATAAGTTTTTACTTTCTTACTTGATTCAATTGTTTTATTATAGTCCTTGCCTATTACTTTTAGACTAACTAAATAATAATAAGGAGGATATTTTAATTTTTTTCGAAAATTCATTTCATTTAAATAAAATTTATCATAATTATTTTCCTTAACACAATTTATAACATAATTATCTGGATTAAATGTTTGAATTATTACTTCACCATGTGATGTGCTTCTTCCACTTCGACCAGCCACTTGATGAAGTAGTGCAAATGTATTTTCACTTGCTTTAAAATTAGGAATGTTTAAGGTTGTATCTGCATTTATTACTCCGACTAGCGTAACTTTTGGAAAGTCTAGTCCTTTACTAATCATTTGAGTACCTAATAATATATTAAATTTTTCATTTTTAAAATCATCTATTATTTTTTCATGGGCACCTTTTCTTCTGGTAGTGTCTTGATCCATTCTAACTATTTTAGCATCTGGTAATATTTCTTTTAACTTTTCTTCTAACTTTTCTGTTCCTAGTCCATAATAATTCAAAGATTTTTCTTTACATTCAGGACATAATTCTTCACATTTTTGTTGAAAGCCACAATAATGACATATTAAATTATTTGTTGATTTATGATAAGTTAAGGTTATATCACAACTTGGACATTTGTAGGTAAAGCCACAATTACTACATGTTATGAATGTTGAAAAGCCACGACGATTTAAAAGTAAAATAACTTGTTCATTTTTAGCAATTTTCTCTTTTATTTTATTAATTAAAAGATCACTAAATATCATGTTTCGTTTTTTTATTTCTGGTTCCATATCTACCACTGTTATTGTGGGAAGGCTAGCAGTTCCTACTCTATTTTTTAAAGTTAGTAATGTAAAAACTTTCTTATCTGCTCTTGCTTTACTTTCTAAAGACGGTGTTGCACTAGCTAAAACAACGGGAATATTATTATATTTTCCACGATACATAGCAATATCTTTAGCATTATACCTAGGATTATTATCTTGCTTATAGCTGCTTGAGTCTTCTTCATCAATTATAATTATCCCTAGATTTTTAACCGGAGCAAAAATTGCACTACGTGTTCCTACTACAACATGAACTTCTCCACGATATATTTTTAAATATTCATCGTACTTTTCCCCTTCGGATAATGAACTATGTAGTATTGCTACATCACTTCCAAAAGTCTCATAAAATCTCTTAGCAATTTGATGTGTTAGGCTTATTTCAGGAACTAATACAATACCAGTTTTACCTTCTTTTATGATACTTTCTATTAATTTTATATATACTTCAGTTTTACCAGAACCTGTTATTCCATATAACAAAAAAGGTTCAAAATGATTAAATGATGATTTTACTCTTTCATATACTTTTTCTTGTTCACTAGTTAATGTTTTATTTATATTGCTAGTAATTTTATTAATACGATATTTTTGAACCTTTTTTATGTCAATTAATTCTAGTTCTAATAAAGTTTTAATTATACTTGAACTATAATTTTTCTTTAACAATTCTTTATTATCTAAAACTTGTTTTAAAACTTTTACTTGGGCTTTTCTTTTATTTTCATAAATATTAATATAATCTATTACTTTTTTTCTATCTTTTATAATTATATATTCATCATATAAGTCATAATTTGATGTATTCTTTTTTACTTTTAAGCTTGATGGAAGCATTGTTTGATATGCCGTTATCATTGTACACAAAGTAGATTCTGATAAGTATTTTCCCAGTTCCATTAATTCTTTATTTAAAACTAACTTTTCATCTACGATACTTGAAATATACTTAAGTTCGTAAGATGTATCTTCGCATTTATCCACAATTTCCATGATAAAACCAAGTACTTGTTGAAATCCAAATGGTACCAAAACTTTCATTCCAACTTGAATTTTATCTTGTAAATATTCAGGTATCATATATATAAATTCTTTATCTAATTTTTTTATGCTATATTCAATTATTACTTTTGCGTACATCTAAGCCTCCATATAAATATATAATATCATGAGCCATGCAAAAACTCAATAATTAAAAGAGCCTTAAGAATTATGTTAATACCTAGCAGTGTTGGGCAGATACTTCCACCAGCCACGCTAACCAAAGTTTATCACACTACCAAAGTTATTGGTGAACTTTGACTACCATCACCACTTACATATGTAACTGAAGATAAAAGACTAAAGGTCAGACGCGCACCAAAGCTGCTATACATGCCACCACCGCTGACTAAGCCATTGTCGACCACACGGAACGAACTACTCGAATAATCTGCATCGCACACGGATATTTTATCATATATTAATATATTAACAAAAAAAGCATCATAATCACATATGTATGAAATTTGACGCCATTTTCACTTAATTTAATTTTGAAGGACCTTTTATTGAGTCTATTGTTTTTTTAAATTTTTTATTCTACTTTCAAAATCTTTACTCATGCATATATATGAGCCAGATATTACTCCATCAGCATTTGTAACCTCTTTGATAGTTTCATTATTTATGCCTCCATCAATGTATATTTCAAAATCATTATCTTTTTTATATTCTATTAAATCTTGTAATCTTTCTTTAGTACTCTTTAAAAACTTTTGACCACCTTTACCAGGTATGACACTCATTAAAAGAACTCTATCAATGTATGGAAAATAATGACTAAATGATGATATTTCTTCATCTGGGTTAATTACTAATCCTCTTATAATTTCATAATTATTAAGTTCATTTAATAATCCAAAAGCACTTGGTTCTGTGGACGGATGAATATATATACAACTTGGTTTTAATTTTAGTAAATCATTTAAGTAACCACTTGGTTTACTCACCATCATATGAATTTCTAAAGGTTTAATATTATCTTTAAAAAGTATTGGTAAATGATTAATATCAAAATTCTTTGTTCCAGCATATATACCATCCATTAAATCTACGTGTATAGCATCTGCACTAGTTTCATTTATTAAATCAATAGTTTTCTTTTGATCATATAAACTATTTATATAACTTACGGTTATTTTCATGGCACTCCTTTATAAATCTCGTATAATTAATATACCTTGAAGGAAGTATTATTCCTTTAGACATTGCTTCAATTACTTTGCAACCCTTTTCTTTTATATGCATGCAATCTTTAAAATCACATTCATATTTTTGAAATTCTAAAAATGTTTCTTTTAATTTTTCTTTATCAATATTATTTAAGTCTAGTGCTGAAAATCCTGGTGTGTCCACAAAAAATATTTTACCTATTTTGTATATTTCGGTATGTCTGGTTGTATGAACTCCACGATTTAAAGCCTCACTAATTGGCTTTGTTTCAAGATTTAATCTTTTATCTAATTTATTTAATAAGCTTGATTTTCCTGCGCCAGTTTGACCTGTTAAAACAACAAGTTTATTTTTTAAGATACTTTTTATTTTTCCTAAATGTTTATTATCAACTACTTTAATTCCTATACTTTTATAATATTTTATTAGTGGTTTTAAATTTTTTAATTCTTCTTTTTTTAACAAATCTAACTTTGTTAGGCATATAACAGGTTCAATGTTATTAGCAAGAATTACACTAAGTTCTTTATCAAGTAGACTTAATGATAAATCTGGTTTTTTAACACTTGTTACAATTAAAGCCATATCAACATTAGATACAACCGGTCTTTCAAGTTCATTTACTCTAGGTAATATTTCTTCGATTGTTAATGTTTGTTCATCAATTTGTACTTTATCACCCACCAAAGGGGAAAGTCCTAAATTTCTAAACTTTCCCCTGGCACTACAAATATAATCAACCCCATTTACTGTAACTTTATATTGATTACTTATTTGTTTTGTGATTCTACCTTCCATTAGTTTAATTCTCCATTATCGTCCGGTTCTTCTTCAGTTGGTGCAACTGCAATATTAATGGTTAGTTTTGCTCCATTTACCACAGTTGTTCCTGCTGCTCTACTTTGGTAAAAAATTGATCCCGCTGGATGTTCTGTAGTTGTTATCTCTTTCTTAGTTAAAATTACACCATATTCACTACAAAAATTTTCTACTTCTTCAACACTGTAATTTTCATTTACAAAATCTGGATATTTATTATCTAGTTTTGGAACATAAAGTGTAATTGTATCCCCTTCACTTATTTTTGTTCCTGCTTCAATTGATTGGTCTATTATAATGTTTTCTTTATAAGTTTCTCCGTCAGTTAAATCTACTTCTTTTTTATCAATTATTACTTGAACCTTTAATGCTTCAAGCTTACCTTTTATTTCTGATGCATTCTTACCTTTATAATCTTCGATTGTTATTTTTATATCTCCGAGTGAACGATAAATTATTATCTCAGTTCCTTCTTTTCTAATACTTCCAATTGCTGGTGATGTTCTTGAAACTTTTCCTTCTTCGATTAACTCATTTGCTTCTTCTCTTTGTTCATCCGATACTACAAATCCTGCATCTTGTAAAGCTTTTATGGCATCAGTTACAGAATAACCTGAAACATCTGGAATAGCGGTTTGTTTTGATGAGGTAATTTTAGGAATTAAAACAAATATAGTTGTAATTATTACTACAAGTCCAACGAAAACACTTGCTAATGTTATTAGTAACTTATTATCTGATGTTGTTTCAGTATTTTTTGCTTTCTTTGCCACTTCTTTATCACCACTCTTTTCATTTTTATTTACTTTTGGCTTTTGTTCTTTAACTGTTTTTATTAGTTTTGTATCATCATAATCATTTTCTGGATACTTAAACGTTATCTTTAATTCATTTGCTCTGGATTCATCAAGACATGTTTTTAAATCTTCATGCATTTCTCTGGCATCACTATATCTATTTTTAGGATTTTTTGCTGTAGCCCTTAGTATTATGTTTTCAACACTTTGGGGAATATCTGGAAGTTCATCTCTGATACTTGGCATTGGTTCTTTTAGGTGTTTCAAAGCTATTTCCACGGCATTATCACCGCGAAATGGAAGTTTACCCGTAAGAAGTTCATACATTAAAATACCAATTGAATATATATCACTTTGTAGAGTTGCTCCTTTACCACTTGCTTGTTCTGGTGGTAGATAGTGAACACTTCCCATTACCGAATTTGTTTGAGTAAGTTGAGTTGCATTCATCGCAACAGCAATACCAAAGTCAGTAATTTTTATTAGTCCATTTTCTAAAATCAAGATGTTCTGAGGCTTTATATCACGATGTATTATATATGAATCATGAGCAACACTTAAACCATTTGTTATTTGAAGTGCTATATCAATTACTTCTGGTACTGTTAATTTACCACGTTTTTTAAGTAAAGCTTTTAAGTGTTTACCTTCAACATATTCCATAACTATATAATATTCGCCATTATCTTCACCAACATCGTATACCTCAACAATGTTGGGATTGGAAAGACTACTTGCTGATAAGGCTTCCCTTTGGAAACGACGAACAAATTTTTCGTCATTTGCTAGGTCTCCACGCAAAACTTTTACCGCAACATTTCTATCTAAAATGGTGTCATACGCTAAATAAACATTAGCCATACCACCTTCACCAATTGATTTTATTATTTGGTATCTATCACTAATTTTTTGCCCCTTCATTATCATGCTATTTCACCACTTTCTCTAACTAAATACGCAATAGATATATTGTCGTTTCCTCCTCTAGCATTACATTTTTTTATTAATTTTACCACTTTTTCTTCAACAGTTAAGTCACTATCCAATAATACTTTTTCAATTTGTTCATCGCTAAGCATTCCTGTTAGTCCATCACTACATAAAAACACAGCACTAGATTCATTATCAACATCAAAAATATCTGGTTCACATTTTTCAGATGCTCCTAAAGCTTTCATTAACACATTTTTCTTAGGATGATTTGCAGCTTGTTCTGGGGTTAAGTCTCCAGCATCTACAAGTAAGTTTACCAAAGTGTGTGGCTTAGTAACTTTATGTAATTTATTATTCTTAATTACATAACCAGATGAATCTCCAATATTGGCAAATATTAAAAATTCTTTTGTTACTATTGCTGCTACGACAGTTGTTCCTAGTCCTTTAGAATTTTCATTTTCTTCCCCATAATTTAATATTTCTTTATTTATTTCATTAATGTTATCAGATAACCAATTTACGGCATCTATCTTTGTACCAATTGATGCACTTTCGGTAAATCTTTTTCCTAAATGGGCAACTGTTAGGGCACTGGCAACTTCACCTTTACGATGTCCTCCCATACCATCAGCTACAACACATAAATATTCACCACTTATATTTTTTAAAATTGTTACACTATCCTCGTTGTGTTCTCTTACTCTTCCAGTATCTGTTAAATAAAATGACTTCACTTTAATCACTCTCGCTTCTTAATTGTCCACAGGCTGCTTTGATATTACCTCCGAATTCTCTTCTGACAGTTACATTTATTCCATTTTCTTTTAATGTGTTATAAAATTTATCAATTCTTTTTTTATCACTTTTACTAAAGTCTATGTTATTAGTTTCGTTATATGGTATTAAATTAACATATACATTCATACCACGTAATAGCTTTGTTAATGCTAATGCTTCATCTACATCATCATTAACCATATTAAGCATAACATATTCTATGGTTACTCGTCTATTAGTTTTTGCAATATATTCTTTAATTGTTTGTATAACTGTGTCAATATCATAAGCTTTATTAATAGGCATAATCTTATTTCTTATGTCATTTGTTGGAGCATGGAGTGATAATGCTAAGTTAATTTGCAAATCAAGATTGCTAAATTCTTTAATCTTTGGTACTAATCCACAAGTTGAAACCGTTATATGTCTAGCACCAATAGCAAGGCCTTTGGCATCATTAATAATTTTGATAAAATCTATAATGTTGTCATAGTTATCAAATGGTTCACCTATTCCCATCATAACTACTGAATCAATTCTTTTACCAACATATTTTTCTATTAATAAAATTTGTTCCACGATTTCATAAGTTTCAAGATTTCTAACCTTTTTTAGTCTACCTGATTCACAAAACCGACAGCCCATGTTACATCCAACTTGACTTGATACACAAACCGAAAGTCCATAATCATGTTCCATAAGTACGGCTTCTATTTTTTCGCCATCAAGTAACCTAAATAAAAATTTCTTTACCAATGGTCCTTCTTCTACGATTTCTATTTTGATAAAATCTGTATTAAAATCGTTCATTAATTTTTCTTGAATTTCTTTTTTTATGTTAGAAAACTTAGTTATATCCCAAATCTTATGAATATATAACCATTCAAAAACTTGAGTGGCTTTAAATTTTTTTTCGCCGATACTCTCAAAATAACTCTCTAAATTTTTTCTTGTAACTCCAAAAATATTATTCATATTATCACGCTTTCTTCTTTGTTAATGATTTTAATAGTTTCAAATTACCATAATCCTTATACTTTTCATAATAATCATGTTCAAACATTAAATCCCAAAATGATACATTTTTGATTTCCTTATATAATTTCTCTTCCTCTTTTTTCCTTTTAGCAATTACTTTTTTGTCTAATTTATTTTTATCACTAAAATATTCTATTATATAACTTATTATAGTTATAACTTCAATTATAAATAAAGGAAGAAATATAATTAAAAATGTTTTATTGTTCAAATTATTTAGATTAAAGTGATGTATTACTTTATAATCTGTTAAAAGATACCATAATGATATAATGAGTCCTGCAACCCACATCTTTATTTTACCGAATATATTAGATTTAATATTCATGCCAATATTATATTTTATACTTTGAATTAATGCTATTGTAAGTTCAAAAATTATTAATATTATTGCATATGGGGATATACTCATTAAAAGAAGTAAATTTATTACTAAAAAGGCTTTATCACTTAAAGCATCAAAAAGGCTTCCAAAAAATGTTGAAGCATTTAAATTTCTTGCTAAAAAGCCATCAATAAAATCTGTCAAAAAACATAATGAAGATAATAAAAAAGTTGTAAATCCACCATATTTTTTATAGACCGGAATTAATGCAAAAATCCCCACTACTCTAAGCAGGGTTATAAAATTAGTTATTATAAAGTTTAACCATTTTTTATCCATTTTTAATCCTCACTAAAACTTATTTATTAGTTATATTATCACACTTTCCAACATTTGTAAATTGTAATTCATATGTCTTATTTTCATTTTCAATTGTTATATTAGTTATGTTTTTTAAGTCAGTTTTAACTACTACTTTATATCCTTCTTTATTATAATTAATTTCTCTTGTACTTTCATTCTTAGTTATATTATATAAATATTCTTTTAAATTTTCAAAAATTATATTAATATTCAAAAAAGATTTATCTGCTTCGTCATAAAGATTTGGTAATTCTTCTTTTTCGTCTAATACAACTTTATATGTTATATCTTTATCTTTTATATATTTTATAATTCCATCTTTTGTTTCTTTATACCCTATTTCTGTATCATTTAGTTTCTTTCCAGTATAAATAGTTGTGATATTTTCTTCAATTATTTTATACTCATAATTAAAGCATCCATTTAATAAATTATCCTGCATTGTTTCATATTTTTCAAAAGAGATAATTTCTTCATTTTTTTCTTGAGTATTATTGATATTATTATTTTCTGGTTTTCCATTTATAGCAAAAATCACAATTAAAATTATAATGAATATCATCCATGCTACAAATTTAATCGTAGATTTTCCTTGAGTTGTTGACCAAAAACTATTATCCTTCATTATTTACCTCCATATTTAAATACTTTTCTTTATCTATTCCATTTAAAAAACTATTAATTTCCATAACTTTTTTTCCACTTGGTTTTATCTTTTTGAGATATATTATTCCATCTTTACATGTTATACCTAAATTTTTCTTATCTATTTCTTTTATAATGCCGGTATTATCAACTTTCTTTTGAACAAATTCAGCTTCTAGGACTTTTATTTCTTGATTATTTATTATTATGTTTGCCAAAGGCCATGGATTAAGTCCTTTGATTTTGCCAATTATTTTTTTACCTTCTTCATTAAAATCTAGTCTTTCATCTTCTCTTTTAATCATCGGTGCCATAGTGTAGTTATTACCTTGTTTAATTCGATCATTCGTCTTATCAAAAATTGTTGGTAATACTTCAAGTAATAAATCGCAACCTAACTTTGATAACTTGTCATGAAGTGTTCCAACATTATCACTATCTAAAATAGGTATTTCTTTTATTTTAATAATATCTCCGGTATCCATTCCCTCATCCATATACATGATTGTTACACCAGTTACATCATCATTATTAAATAGACACCATTGTATTGGAGCAGATCCACGATATTTTGGTAGAATTGAGGCATGAACATTTATACATCCATACTTAGGCATATCTAATACTTCTTTAGGAATTATTTGCCCATAGGCACAAGTAACAATTAAGTCTATATCTAAGTTTTTTAATTTTTCAAAATCTTTTCTAATTCTCATCGGTTGAAATACAGGAATATTTTCTTCAAGTGCTAATTTTTTAACTGGATTAAAACTAACAGTTTTATCTTTACCTACAATTTTGTCTGGTTGAGTAACTACCAATAAAACATTCGTATTTTCAATTAACATTTTTAAGACAGGTACTGAAAAATCAGGGGTCCCCATAAAAACTATATTTTTGTTTTTCATATTTATCATCTCAGTAACATTATATAATAAATTAGAAAAGAAGACAAGTTTTTACTTATCTTCTTCACAATTTACGCAAATGTTTTCGCCGTTTTTATCTACTATTAATTCACCGCATTTTGGGCAAATATCCCCGTTTGGTTTATACCATAGTGCATATTTACATTTTGGATAATTATTGCATCCATAGAAAATTTTACCTTTTTTTGTCTTTCTTTCTACGATCATACCTTTATCACACTTTGGACATTTGCAAATTTCCACAACTTCTTTTTTATCTTTTTTAATATATTTACAAGTCGGATAATTACTACATGCTACGAATTCACCAAATTTACCTTTACGAATTACTAGCGGGTTTCCACATTCTGGACAAACTTCTCCGGTTTCTTCTGGTCCTTTCTTTTCCATTTCGTGAAACGCTTTTTCTACGAGTGGTTCAAATTCATCATAAAATTCATGTAACACTTTTTTATAATCCATTTTATCTTCAGCAATTTCATCTAAATCATGTTCCATGTTAGCAGTATACTCAACATTTACAATACCACTGAAAAACTCTTGTAATTTGTCAGTAGTTTCAATACCAATTTCTGTTGGTTCAAACTTTTTATCTTTTAATACTACATAACCACGGTCTTTAATTGTACCAACAATGGTTGCATATGTTGATGGGCGTCCTATTCCTAGGCTTTCCATTTCTTTAATTAAACTACTTTCCGTATATCTTGGAGCAGGTTTAGTAAAGTGTTGGGTCTTTGTAATATCATCCGCAGTTATACAACCAGATTTATAATTTTTTAAATCTGGAAGTATTACATCCTCACTATCTTCATATTCACTATAAACTTTTAAATAACCATCAAATGTTAAAACACTACCCGTTGCTTTAAATGTATAGCCGTTATTTTCTAAAATGACTGTTGTTGCAAGAGTTTTAGCATCAGCCATTAAAGATGCAAGTGCTCTAGCATATATTAATTTATATAATTTATATTCATCATTTGATAAATATGCTTTTACACTTTCTGGGGTCCTATTTATACTTGTGGGTCTAATCCCTTCATGAGCATCTTGAATATTTTCGCTTTTCTTTCCTTTTTTTACATATCCAATATAATTTTCTCCGAATTTGCCTTTAATATAGCCAAAAGTTTCTTTAACAAATGAATCACTTACTCGAATACTATCAGTACGCATATAAGTAATTAACCCAACTGTTTCATTACTTAAGGTTTTACCTTCATATAAATCTTGAGCTAATTTCATTGTTTTTGATGGAGCAAACCCTAATTTATTTGAGGCAGCTTGCTGTAAAGTACTTGTTTTAAATACTTCACGTGCACTCTTGTTTTTTTCTTTTTCCGTGACACTCTCTATTTTAAATGATTTAGAAAGTTTAGATAATATTTCATCTGCTTCAACCTCGTTTGGTATTTCTACTTCTTTACCATGATACTTATCTAATGTTGCTTTAAAATCTTTAAAGTCAGCTTCAATAGTCCAATATTCGCGAGGTACAAAAGCTTGGATTTCTCTTTCTCGATCTACGATTAGTTTTAGGGCAACACTTTGAACTCGTCCTGCTGATTTACCTCCGGTTTTTCTTTGCATTAATTTACTTAGTCTAAAGCCTATAATTCTATCTAGGAATCTTCTTGTTTCACCAGATCTTACTAAATTCATATCAATTTTACCAGGATTATTAATGGCATTTATAACAACATCTTTTGTTATTTCGTTAAATACAACCCTTTTATATTTTTCATCTGGTATTTTTATTTCATCATAAATATGCCAAGAAATTGTTTCTCCTTCACGGTCGGGGTCGGTTGCAAGATAAATTATATTAGCATCCTTCACATCTTTTTTTAAAGCCGTAACCTCTTTATTCTTACCTTTAATTATTTGATAATTTGGTTCGAAATCATGTTCAACATCTATTCCTAAACCAAATTTACCTGTTGTAGCTAAATCTCTGATATGTCCTTTACTAGAAACTACTTTATAGTCACTACCTAGATATTTTTCAATAGTTTTACACTTAGCTGGAGATTCCACTATAACTAAATTTTTCATATTATTCCTCCTTTTGTTCATTTGCCTTCTTGTAAGAGTTTATTTTATTTTCTAAATAATTATAATAATTATTTCTTATTATTGTTTCACTCATTTGCATTCTGATAGTAACAATATTATTTATTCTAATTAACTCATCAGTAGAATATTCTTTATCAGTATAATATTTTACTGTGCCACTACCTGCATTATAAAAAACTTCATTATTTTTCCAAGAACCATCCGCAAATGTTACAACATTTAAATATTCATCACTAAAGACATCAGTTCCCATGTAGTACCTAGGATCATAATCTAAATTAAATAGATTAGCAATCGTTGGAGTTAAATTTATATAAGAACTGTATTTTTCCACAACTTCACTTTTAATTTGTGTATTATAGATAACCATCGGTGTTCTTTCAACTTCATAATCACTTAAATCATATGTTAGAACCTCAGATATATCTTTATTTTTTAAACCATATGGATAATGATCTCCATATAGAACTATTACTGTATCATCTAATGTTCCAGATGCCTTTAGTCTATCAAGTAAAATACCTAAACTATTGTCAAAAGTTTTTAATTTGGACATATATCTTCGTAACTCCATTGAATAATCACTATCTTCAGTTATACTTAAGTACTTATCTCCTTCCACACTTGATTGATTATATGGTTGATGTGGAGATACTGTGGTAAGCCATAACATATATGGACTACTCGTATCAGTTAAAGTAATATCCATTGCAGCATTCATGAAATCTTCATCACTTGCCCAATTTTTATATTCGTTATAATATGGAATATTTAAATCATTTACATTATAATATGCATCACTACCTAAGTTTTTATGAATAATACGTCTTACATAATATTGTTCAGTATAATCATGCATACTACTTGTTTTATAGCCAGCGTTTTTAAATAAATTAAATATTGAAGTAAAATATTTATTATTACTATAAATGTTGGCTGTACAATTATTTTGAATTGTATATAGACTTGTCATACCACTAAATTCATTATTGCCCGTTGCACAACTATTTCTAGGACTATAATTATTTTTAAAACTGATTCCTTCACTATATAATTTATAAAAGTTTGGATATAAATCCTTATTTATAATTATTTCACCGACACTTTCCATCATTATTACTATGATATTTTTACCTTCAAGTATTCCAGTGTGATCATTATAGCTAGTTATCGTTCTATTTTTTATAAATTCATTAATATTATTTTTAGTTACATCAGTTTCATTTTTAATGATATCATCTAATATAGTATCATCAATTTCTCTTCTTTTATCTTCATCTGTTGTAGTATTATTACTTTCCTTTATAGCAAATGTATCTTTTGTTGGTGCTTCGACCATCGTTGATTTAATATCAAGAAATCCAAAACCTAATACCCCAAACTGGTTTATAGTAATGCTAGGGACACTAGGATAAGCAAATAGATCTTTGTTGCTTACTGTTTGAAGTTTATTTTGCATGAAACTAGCATCTAATGTTTCATAATATAACAAACCACATAAAACTAGCAACAAAGTGCTTGTTATTGTTCTAATACCAGGTTCGAATACAATATTAGTTTTTAAAGGGAACTTTTTATCTATTTTCTTTTCAGTAAATTTATCCAAGAAAATATAATAAAGAATTAATAAAATAAATGGTATAAAAGCTAAATAATATGTTGGCTTAAAAGATGATAGAAAGTCTATAATATAATCTTTTACTGCTCCAAGTTGACTTTTAGTATTAACTGATGCATAAACACCGATGAAATTATTAAAACCAATTTGAAAATATGTGTATGCACTTATAGCAAAGGAAAAGACAATTATTAATACTTTACTTACATTCTTGTTAAACCAAGAAAGAATATAGCTTAATAAAATGCTTACAAAATTTATACCTATAAATATTCTTAGTAAGGCAATATTTTTTAAAGTTATTCCACTTATTAATCGAAATGATATTTCAAGTAGCATAAAAAATATTAATAAAATTATATAATTTTTAATTAAATTATTCTTTAACAAGTTCTTCATTTTTTTCCTCCATTAAAATTTTTACTGGTTTATATGTCAACCTATAATTATCTAAAATTCCATATTTTTTTATATTTTCAAGATGCTTTTTTGTTGGGTAGCCTTTGTGACTTTTAAAGCCATATTCTGGATGTTTTTTATCAAGTTCGTACATCATTTTATCACGAGTTACTTTAGCTAAAACACTGGCCGCGGCAATACTTAGCGATAAAGCATCTCCGTGCACTATTGCTTTTGAGTTTTCAAGCGGAAGCGGCATTGCATCTGTTAATACATATTCTGGCTTAACATTTAATTTATCTATTGCCATTAACATTGCTTTTCTACTTGCTTCATATATATTTATCTCATCAATGGTTTTAGCATCTACAATTCCTATTCCATAACTTATGGCATCTTTTTTAATTATTTCATAAAACTTATCTCGTTTTTTTTCACTTAATTGCTTGGAATCATTTAATCCTTCCAGTTTATAATTTTTCGGCAGAATTACCGCTGAGGCTACAACTGGTCCACATAGTGGCCCACGCCCTGCTTCATCTGTGCCAGCAATTAAATCGATTCCTTTTTCATATAATTCTTTTTCATATTTTAATAAATCTACTTCTTCCATCTATCAAACGTTACTCCTTTTAGTGCACCACTCACTAAATCATTATACACCTTATTTGATATTTTTTCATAGTCTATTTCCCCATCTTTTTCAAAATAATTAAATTTTTTAGCTAAAGATGTAAATATTTCATTCGGGTCATCACTTATTTCAATATTATATTTTTCTTCTAACTTTTCTTTATAATAATTTTTAAAGAAAGTAATTATGTATCCTCCGATGTCTGTCATATTTAGAATTTCCATCTTTATAGTGGCAGTTGATGCTAGGCTTAAAGCTTCAGTATTATCTTCAATTTTGGGCCAAAGTATTCCTGGTGTATCTAATAATAAAAACCCTGAGTTTGTTTTAAGCCAATTTATTTGCTTTGTTACTCCAGGTTTGTTTCCTGTGTTTGCAACTTTTTTACCAGCCAATTTATTTATAAGGGTACTTTTGCCAACATTAGGTATTCCTATTACCCCAATTTTAATTTCTTTGCTTTTAAGACCTTTATCTATTCTTTTTTCTTGTATCGGTTTTACTATTTCATTTGTTAACTTTATTAATTTTTTATAATCATCATTATTTGTTAAATCTAATAATATTACTTTATAACCTTTTTCTTCATAATATTTAATCCATTTATTAGTTTCTTCTAGATCACATAGATCCTTTTTTGTCATAACTAAAATTCGAGGTTTAGCCTCAAGTATATCATCCATCCCTTTTAATTTGGAAGATGATGGCATTCTAGCATCTACACATTCATAAATTATATCAATTAATTTAATTCTTTCTTTTATTTCTCTTTTAGCTTTTACCATATGACCGGGATACCAGTTAATCCCAGTAGATGATATAACTTTTTCTTCACTATTATTTTCTCTTTTTTCTTTTCTTTCTTTTCTTTTTTGATACATATTCATTTTAATCACTTCCATTTTCTATCATTCTTGTTTCATTTAAAAAATTGTCAAAATCCGATTTATATAATTTATCTTGTTTATCTTTAAATTTACCATACTCTTTATAAGCTAATTCTTTTGCTACACTTGCCGATATTTTCCCTGCGTTGTGTAATATTTCTTTACCATTAAATTGCAAAAATGCATTCAATTTTCCTACCCAATCTTTCATCATCCATAACTACACCTTTTATCATATATTCTTTTAATATTTTAGTAGACCAAATTCTAAAGTTGGTTGCTTTTTTTGAATTTACTCTATATCCAACTGCAATAATCATATCAAGATTATATATCTTTACAGGTTTTTTAGAATTATCAATGTCGGTTTTTCCGACTGTGTTATTTTCATCAAGTTCACCACTATTTAATATATTATTAATATGTTCTGTTATTGTGCTTCTTCCTACGCCAAACAATTCTGCAATTAAATTTTGAGTAAGCCATATATCGTTATTTATTAACATTACACTAACCTTAACATCATTGTTTGAATCTCTATATATTAAAAAGTCATGATTAGTTATTTGTAAGTTTTTATTGTCCATATGTTATTCTCCTCGTATCATATTTATTTCCATTTATGAAACGTTCATCATTTAAAGCAAATCCTTTGGTCATATATTCTTTTAGTATTTTTGTTGCCCATATTCTAAATTCTGTTGCTTTTTTAGAATTAATTCTATAACAAACAGCAATTATAGCATCAAGACTATAAACTTCAGTATTATAATTTTTTCCATCATCAGCAGTTAACGAGCATTTCTCGGAAACTGATTTTTTATCTAACTCATTTTCTTCAAATATATGTTTCAAGTGTAAACTTATATTATCTGTAGAACATTCAAAAACTTTTGACATTCCTTTTTGTGATAGCCATAAAGTTTCTTCCTTATAAATAGCATCTACTATAATATTACCTTCACTATTTTTATATATAATTAATTTATTATCTTCCATTAATAATCTCCTTTCCTTTAGTTTTTCATAAGTCATACACTTATCAATTTGAATTAAAATTTATTAAAAAACGTCCCAAAATGTAAAAAGCATTTAGTAAAATTTTCTTTTATTTTCAAGTATTCAAGTGTGTTTTTTCATGACTTTCCACTTACCAGTTAATCCCAGTAGATAATACAACTTTTGCTTCACTATTATTTTCTCTTTTTTTTCTTTCTTTTCTTTTTTGATACATGTTCATTTTAATTACTTCCTTTTTTAATTAAAATCTTTTTTAATTATAACACATTTTAATATAAATTTATTTTATCTTTTCAATTTATTTTTGTTTTCTTGTTAGTATTGCAAAATAGGTTTGTCCCATGGCAACAACTTCTTTACTGAGATCAACATTTTGTACTATTAAATAACAATGTATCTTGATAATTTATAAACTTTAATAAATTCCTCTTTACCTTTACCAGTTTTTATTGGCTTGGTAATCTCAGCAACCCAATTTCTTTGAATGAAACACTATTTTGAGCAGATGTTATAGCTTTATCTATTACTTTTTGAAAATTTCTCCAGTCTTTATATTCTAAAACTTTTGAAAGTTCTCTAGCAAGCCAATACTCATTACCACATTCATCAACATGTTTTATATTTTCAAAAACATTATTTGTATAGTTAGTTTCAATTATAACAATTATTACCTCCATTTCAATTATTTGTATTTTTTTTATAATTTACTTTTTCTTTTTTTACAAGAATTTATTATACCATTTATTTATAATGTCTCATAGTTTTTCCGTTTAATTTTATTTTAACTTTACATTATTATTTTTATTTATTATCTTTTAGTTTTTCATAAGCACATTTATAATCTAATTCATTGTCTATTTTTATCCCCCTTATAAATTAGTAAAAAATTTTATTTAATTATATTTCTTGCTATGTTATAATTTTTAACGCATCTATCATAACATACGTTCGACTACAAATCAAGACATATAATAATAAAAAAATAGAAAGTTAAAAAAAGAACTATTTCTAGCCCTTTTATAATGTGTTTTATCTTTCTTTTTTAACATCTTTAATTGTTTTAAAATAAAAGTTTTTTAAACTATAATTTCTTTCTAATTGAATAAAATGTTTTTTTAATTGTTCCTGTTTTTTTGTATTTGCAATACTACTTAACATCATATCAATCATGGTATTATTAGTAATTACATTACTTTGAACATTTGCATTAAACATATATGTCATATATTCATTATTAATTAAAATGGTATAACCATAAAACTTATCTGCTTTGTAAAGAAAGAATACATCATCTAATTTATCACCAAACAAAATTATAATCGGAGATTTTATTATTAAGTTTTTAATAGTTAACTCGTCTAAACCAACACTTTTTAAATTTTCTTTTAATTTAGATAGCATTTCAAAAGAAAATACATAGAAATTAGATTCCGCTTCTTTTAAATAATCATTGCAAGCAACAGCCATTCTTAAGTTTTTGGCTAAGGCATCAAACTCTTTACTTGTTAGTCCAAAAGTTATCCTAAAGATTTGATATATAGGATTTTGTTTATTAGCATCTTTACTAGATAAATTATTATCTCTATCTTTAAGATATTTGATAGTAAATCTATTTATAACATCTATAGCATTCATAAGCTTCTTCCTTTCATTCCCAATAATTCTTTTATTTCATTTAAATTATATTGTAAAATAGTTTTTACAACTAGTTTTACTTCTGGTGGAACTTCTTTTTTTGTTTTAATTTCGATATTTTTAAACATTCCTTCTATGGCAAATTCATCTATTCTATTTATTAATCTATCTAATTTTATTATAACTTCATCAGATGAATGACTGATAAACTTAGCAATTTGAGTAGTTTTTTTATCTCTATTTTTAACATCATCCATTTCAACCTTTAGTCCTGGAGCTCCACTATTAATTGATTGGGCTAACATTTCTGTAACTCGAATTTTTTTGGGCTCACTTAATTTCCCATGCATAAGTTGATCGACTCTTTTACATATTGCTATTGCTCCATTTTTCTTATTTAAGCAAAATATTCCTGAGTTATCATAGATACTAGCAAGTTTTATTTCATTCGTGTTTTTGTCAATAATAACACTCCAGTTATCAGTATGTCTATCACCATGTGATGTAAGTATATCAAATATAAACATATTAATCAAATCGTTCATAAATTCTTCGGTATTTAGTTTCAATTTAAACATAGTAGAATAAATTTCAATTATGGACCATAAGTCATATAAATTATTTGTTAAAAGAATACCTTTTTCCCTTTTTTGAAGATTAAAATCTTCATTATACATCATTTCAACATCTTCAAAAAATTGAAAATATTTATATATTGTTTCATTTTTTGAAATATCACTATTATTTTCAAAACAATCAATACTTGTACTAATAACCAATACAGCTAAATCATTGCTAAAACTTATTTTGAAATTATCATCTAACATAAGATATTCTGAGTAATTATTTATGTTATATTTCTTTAATAAACTTTTAAATTCATTTAAAAGATAAAATAAAATTAAGATATAATCGGTATAAACTGTTGATATTATTTCAGAACCAGATACCATTGTTTCTCTATCTTCATTTACAATACTTTTAGTTATAACTCCAAGATTGTCATTAAAAATTGCCAGATCATATTGAGCACAATTCATTCCTAGTAATTTTGCAAATTCATAACCAATTAGTTCTGCATAATCTTCATAAGTTTCAGGATATATATCTTTGTACATCATTTTATGATTATTAAACCAAAATTTATTTTTTCTTGCCCCACGTTGTTCTGTATCACTATATTTTATTACTTGTTCTTCTTTAGCTTTGTTTATATTTATTCTACCATTTTCTCTATATTTTTCTAATTCCATAATATTATATTACCTCATTTAGCTTTTCATATAATTCTTCTTTTAACAATTTACTTCCTGAATCATAAACGTCTTTAACATTCATTTCATATCCAACTTTTTCTTCATCTAAAGCCTTTTCTTTTATTATATCCCAGTTGATATTTGAATATTTATTTTTAGTTTCCTCACTTATCTTTGATAAACATTCACCGATTTTTATAACTCTATTTATAACTTTATTAAATTCGTTTGTATTATCAAAGAAAAAAGTTTCATCTTTATCTTTGGTTATTAAATCTAACTCGTTAATGTACTTAATTATATTTTTTATTATTAATTCGTCTTTATTCATTTTTTTACTCTTCTTAATTCAAATTATATCAAAATTATTTTATATAAACAATGATTTTAAAATAGCATTAAAAATTAGTAACATTTTATTTATTTGTATGATAAAATAAACTTACTAGGGAGATGGTTGGTTTGAAAAAGAATATTAACTTTATATTTGGACTCTTAAATAAAAAGAAAGTTTTGTTATGTTTAAGTATTGAAGCATTTTTAGATCTTTTGTATTATTTTATTCCTTTTACTTTCGCTTTATTTTTAACATTACCATTTACTTTAAAAAAAGCAATTACTGTAACTACAATTTTTGTGATTTCTAAAGTTCTAAGATGTTTTGTGTTATACTTAGAAAGATTAGTTATGGATGACTATTTATATAAATATTCTTATGAACAATCATTAGAATATTATAAATCACTTACAAAAATTCCTGTTGAAACATTATTTAATTATCAAACTGGATACTTACAAAGCATTATTGAAAAGACCTCTACATTAGTAAAGGATATTTTAAGTGCTGAATATATTGGAATAATTTTATCTTTTACTTTTTTCTTTTATACTTTGTTTAAACAATCTGTTTTACTATTTTTTATAGCTTTAATAATGAGTGCTGCATGTGTTTTAGTGAGTGTTTACATATTAAAGAAAGCAAACAAAAAAGTTGAATCATTATATGATCAAGAGTATGAATATTCTTCTGTTTACCAAGATTTCATAAGTAATATTAAAACTGTCAGAGCATTAAACAATAATACTTATTTTGAAAATAGAATTAAAGAAGAAGGAATGTTATGTAAAAAGAAAAATATAGATTATATTAAATGCTATTCTTTGGAGGAACTTGTAAGAAATATTTTAATCGTTATTCCTTTTATACTTGCTCTTTTAAAAGCTATTTATGATTTAGCTAATGGGGTTGATACACTCGGTCTAATTACATTTTATATTTCTTTATATCTAGAAATGGGATTTATATTTGATGAATTATCCGTTACTATTGTAAATTGTTTTGAATTAAAAGCTATTAAACAAAAATGTAATCAATTATTTAAAAAAATTGATAACAGAAAAATACTAAAAAAATTTAATACAATCAGTTTGAATAATGTAAAAATAAATTATAAAGATGTAAAGTTTAGCATAAACATTAAAGACTTTGTAATAAATAAAAATGATAAAATTTCTATTACTGGAAAATCTGGTCAAGGTAAAACTTCCTTAATTAATTTAATTTTAGGAAATATCAATTCATATGATGGAGATGTATATTTTGATAAACTTAGTTTACTTGATTACAAATTAGATATTGGAATTGTGAGTCAAGAAATAGAATTATTTAATATGAGTTTAAAGGATAATTTGTGCTTAGATAAAAATATAGATAATGAAGAAATAAAAAGTTATTTGAAAGAACTAGAACTTGATGAACTATTATTATTAAATGATGGACTATGCACAAAACTTGGAGAAAAAGGATTAAAACTTTCTACAGGACAAAAAAGAAGAGTTAATATTTTAAGAAGCTATCTTATGAATAAAGATATTTATATATTAGATGAACCAACTTCAAATTTAGATAAGCATACTGAAGAGGTTGTTGTTAACTTTATTTTAAAATATTTTAAAAATAAAACTTTAATTATTGCAACTCACAACGAAAAAATAAATGAAATCTGTAATAAGTTTTATTATTTTGAAAATCATAATTTATATTCAAAAAAACTAATTGTAAAAAATTAGTTTTTTATTGTTTATGCCATTCATGCATTATATAATTTACATTTTCATCTTCTTTATAGAAATTATATATTGGAATAAATTTTTCTTTAATATGTAAATTTAGAGAAGGAATATTTTTCTCATCGATGGCAGCATATATTGTATAATCTTTAAATTTTGTTTTTATATAATCATATATTTTGGAAGCTACCCCTTCTTTTAAATGATTTTTTGATGTTACCATTTCCCACATATAAATAGTTTTTTTAGGCATATTTTCTATATAATTAGGATATTTTTCAAGTTCACAAAAATCTTTTTCAAAATATAATACTGCATAGCCACATACATCATTATCCGTTTTACATACTACTTTTAACATATTGTTATCATTTATTGATCTTAAATTGCAGTTATTGCCTATGTACCCCGAGTTATTTTCAATCCAAATTTTTCTTATTTCTTCTAAGCATTCATTTTCTACGATATACATATTTTTTACCTCTTTCATATAGTCTTATTATACCATGTTAGAAAAAAAGAAAAAAGAGTGTTTAATCACCCTTAATTACAAGTATACATATTTCTTTTGGCATAATCAGATTTAATACTTTCTAAAGTCATCTTACTAACCATATCTTTATTATAATCACTATTTATGTCTGCGACTTTAGTCATTATGATAGAATTTTTGGTAGTTGTAATTTCACAACTTTTAAAACCATATTCTTCATATTCTCCACAACTATAAGAAGATTTTTCTTTATCCATGTTGTAATCATCAATTACATATTCATATGTATGGATTTCATAAAAAGCTAATAATTTGCTCCCCTCTTTGTTAAAATCATATATCTTACTTATCTTTTCATTGATAGCAACTGGACTATTTTGTCTTTCATTCATTTGTTCTTGAGTTAGTCTTCCAGCATTCTTATTATCTAAATCAAATTTTTTAATCTTTTCTACTCTTGAACACTCAAACTTATTTGTATAACTTATTTCTTCTGGCTTAGTTATACTTTCTTTTTTAGAATCACATCCAGAAAGCATGATAATAGCACATATAATAATTAAACCTTTTTTCATTGTTTTTCTTTTCTCTATTATTTTTATTATAACAGATTCTTACTAGAGAAACAATTAATTTAATTATCTTTTGTTAAAGTTAACACTACTGATGGAGCATCTAGATCTAATTGTCCCATTCTTTTTAATTTGGCATAAAAAAGTAATACTTCTAACTTTTTATAATTTACATTTAAATCCAATTGTAACATTTTTATGGCTAATTGTTCTATTTCCGAATCTATTTCTGTAGGATAAATCCCATCTTCCATAAATTTTTCGATTAAAGCATTAGCTTTATTAATCTTTTCTTGCCAAGCTTTATCTGCCGCTAGTTCTTTCATTTTTTTAGTATTTAACTGTTTTTGTAGTTTAAAAATAAAAGTTTCATTATTTTCGATTGTTATTAGGAAACTATCTAATTTCTTTTCTAATATTTCACAAGTTTCATTTATTTCATCTTTTTTAGAATTTATTTTTTATTACTGCGTGATATTTTTTTTAAAAGTAAATATAACGTTATAGCAGATAATAAGAAAGCCCCTGGATTAAAAATAACTATTCCTAAATTAGTCAGCACCAAAAGAAAAGCCAAAATACTATTATTTCTAACTTTATTTTCTGATTCAGAAAAATTAAAATATAAATCTTCTGCTCTAGATTTCATTTGAATTAGATATTTATTTTTTAACTCAACGTTTTTAGAAAACAATTTATCTAACTCTTCTAAAGTTAGGTTGTTTTCCTTTGTTAATATAGAAAAAATATTATTTACTTCATTTTCTATATTTTGCATTTTAATATTTTCTTTCTTAAACTCCATAATATCCCCCCCATGTAAGTCTTATGTATATTATCATATTTTAAATATTTTTTCAATTAAAATTCAATTTCATAATCTTTCAAAGTTTTTTTTACGCTAGTAATAAATTTTTTATCATTCGTTGCTAGTACTTTTTCCTTTAACTTTTTCATATCCAAATCTTCTCTAACTGCACTTATTAATTCAGTTAAATAATAACTATCTTTTTTTTCAATAAAATAATCTTCAATTAAAGAAAAATCCTTATTTTTTCTATTATAATTAAAAGCAAGACGCCATAACCATTCTCGTTCATTATTTTTAATTCCAACTTTTACAAGGTCATTAAATTTCTCTTGATCAATTTGAGGTGGCATAGGAACACTTATATATTGAGCAATAAATTCTAAAAGTTCATAATCATTTATAGACTCCCAATAGTGATTAATTAATTTGTTATCTGCAAGTAAAATATAGATACTTTCATATAATTTACCGCCATCTTTAACTTTCTTTTTATCTTCTAATAAGTATTCTTTTCTATGTTCTATTTTTTCTCTTAAATCTTTTTCTAAATTATCAGAATCTAAAATTATATTAATATCACTAACAATTCTTTCAATAGTTTCTAATCTATTTTTTTCAATTTCATCTATTTCATTTGCAGTCTTATCTTTTATTGTTTTTATATCATCTATAAGTTTATTAATAGATATTTTTTCTTCTTTAGAAAAATTGTTTAAATCTAACTCTTCTAAAGATTCTAAAAGTTCATCACTATTTATAAATCTATTTATATATTTGTACATTAAAGTAACTAAATTCATTATTGCACCGTGCCAATTTTAGTAAATGGAAATAATCTAAATACTATTTTTCCTTTTATTTCATTATCTTTAATTGGTCCAAAGTACCTAGAATCTTTACTTATCAGTCTGTTATCTCCGAGTATGAAATACTCATCATCTCTTAAAGTAACTTTATTATAATCACTTGTTTCTCCATAAGCATACTCATCATCAATTACTTTATCATTTATATATATTTTTCCCTTTTTAATAGCTACAGTTTCTCCGGGAAGTCCAATTACTCTTTTAATTATTTTTTCATTATCTTTTTCTTCATCAAGAACGATTATGTCGAATCTATCTATACTACTTAATTTGTATAATAGTAATATATCTCCATTTTTTAATGTATTTTTCATACTATCGCCATCTACTCTAACCGGAGTTATTATAAATGTCCTAATTAATACCACTACTACCACAATTACTATATATGGTATTACCTCTTTTATTACCTTCATTAAATATTTCTCCTTTAAACGAAAGAAAGGAAAGAATTAACTTCTTTCCTTAACTTTATATTCTTTACGCATTCCTTTGATAAAGTTAAGTTTTGCACGACGAACTTTACCTTTTTTGATTACAACAATTTTGTCAATTGTTGGGGTATTTATTGGAAATATTCTTTCTACACCAACTGTTCCACTTTTTTTACGAACTGTAAATGTTTCAGAAACTCCTCCACCTCTTTTAGCGATTACTAATCCTTCAAAAGATTGGATTCTTTCCTTTTTTCCTTCTTTTACCCAAACATCAACTCTAACTGTGTCCCCAACTCTAAATTCTGGAACATCTTTACGAATATGTTTTTCAGCAATTTTGTCAACTAAATTTGCCATCATATACCTCCTTATTTTATTACCTATAATCATATAAAATATTTATAGCGGATTATATACCTTTTTTGGGTCAACAATATATTATCATAAATTATTAAACTATGCAAGTTAAAATAAACGAATTATATCTTGAATTGTTATATAAAACATTAAAAGTAGTAATAACAAGAAACCAATTGTATGACATGTATTTTCAAATTTAGCATTAACTGGTTTTCTTCTTATAGCTTCAACAATAAGGAAGAAAACTCTACCTCCATCAAATGCTGGGAATGGTAAGATATTTATGAATCCCACATTAATTGATAAAAAAGCCGTTAAATAGATCATATAATTTAAACCTAATGCTACCCCATCATCTACGACTTTGTACATTCCAACTGGACCAGATAAAGCACTCGTCGAAATCTTACCTGTTAAAAGACCACTAACTGTTAACCACATTGATTCAACTATACTACCAAACTTTTGAAAAGCATATTTAATTGATGCGAAGAATCCAGTTGCTTTGTAACTTTCTACCTCAACACCAAATATATGTTTTTCATTACCATCAGCATCTTTTTCAAGCTTTGGTACTACTTTGTAAGTATCTTTGCTTCCATCTTCATGTTTTACTTCAAATGTATAATAATCATTTTTATTTTTCATAACTAGTATTATTTGAGCAACATCCCAAGTTGATACTTTATGGTCGTTGATAGAGATAATTGTATCTCCTGATTTAATACCAGCCTCAGCCATTGGATAATTTTCTACCGCATTTTTTACTACTGGTTTTAAGGTTGTTCCCCCCCATATTAAGCTACTTACAAATAAAAGCACTATTGCTAATATAAAGTTATTTACAACACCCGCAACTAAAATTATTAGTCTTTGCCACCAAGGCTTATTGCACATATAATCTTCTTTTTTTATTTTTTCATCGGCATCTTCATAAACCTCACCAGCCATAGAAACAAAACCACCGATTGGAAAAGCTCTGATATTATAATCTATTTTATCTTTTCCTTTGTGAGTATGAATAATTGGTCCCATTCCGATTGAAAATTCATAAATATGAACTTTAAACTTTTTAGCCCAAATGAAATGCCCGAATTCATGAACTAAAATAATAATTCCTAAAATAAATATTAATATAAGTATTGATATAATCCACATAATTTAAGCCTCCTTAAAACATAAGTAAAAATATGTATGTAATAAAAACAAATATACTACTGTCAAGTCTATCTAAAATACCACCATGTCCTGGCATTATATTTGAATAATCTTTAACACCGTTTTCTCTTTTAATTCTACTCATTATTAAATCCCCAATTTGACCAATAATAGAAAGAATAATCGTTATAATGACAATTTTTAAAGTAATATTTCCAATTAAAAGTCTATAAAAAATAATTCCTGATGCAGATCCTAAAACTAAACCACCAATTGAACCTTCCCAAGTTTTATTGGGACTAATGTTAACACACATTTTATTTTTACCAAACTTTGACCCTATTAGGTAAGCAAAGATATCATTAACCATTGGTATTATAAGTAAGAATAAGAACGTATTTAAATTTCTTAATCTTATAGTTAAAAAGGCATTAAATACTAAACCTAAAAATAAAACAGCTCCAAGTAAAAAGAAAGCATCTTTACTACTGTAATCTTCTTCTTTATAAAATACTGTTGGTACTATCAAAAACAAACTAGTCATAGCTACTATTTGATATGTAAATCCTTTATAAATTGATGTTCCTTCATTACATAAAATCAATGTTAACATGGATATTAATCCTATAAAAATCATTGTGTTAGGTATTTTTCCATGTGATGCAGGTAAATCTATAATTTCTTTGTATGCCAAGGCTGCTATTAAGCAAATACCTAAAGTATAATATATTCCCCCTAGAGCTATCAAAGGGACTACTATTATTAATGCAACGATAGCACTTATTATTCTTGTTTTCATTTTTTCCTCCGTTTTTTAATTCTATCTTCCATATAAAATTATACATAAAAATATTGTTATTGTAAATAATTTTAGCATATTATTTAACATGAATGATGTTGAAAAAAAACTAAAACGACTAAAAAATGAAGATATAATTTGGATTATATATTTTTTTATTGTCGTTTTTGCATTGTATTCAAATAAATTAGATCGAGATTATTTATTAAAAAAAGATAAAGATGCTTATAAAAGAGAAAAAAGTATTAATATAACTATTTTCTTTGTAGCATTCTTTATCTATTTGTACTTCTTGCTTTTATTAACTGAAGACTTGGGAAGCATGGAAAAAAACTTTGATGATCCGAATTACAGATCGACATTTATACAACTTATTGCAGCAATTTTATTTTTAATCGGTGGTGCCATTTATTTGATTAATGAGATTACTAGAAAAGATGATGCCTTAGATGTGGGGTTGATTTAAGTTTTAGTTATCACATGTAATGAATTTTCATCTAGTGAAATATCGATATGATTTATGTAATTCTAAATCTGTTTTTGTAACATTTGCAAGAGATGATACTGTAACAACTTGGTATCCTTCGACATAAAGATATGGAAGTAGTTTTTCTATAGCATCAACACTTGATTTATGTATATCATGAAATAATATAATATTTCCATCTTGAGCTTTTTCTAAAACATAATCTTTTAAATAATCAGTATTTTTATGTCTCCAATCCTCTGTATCAACATTCCAAAGAATGAAAGATGCATTTAAGGATTCTTTTATTTTTTCATTTATACTTCCATACGGAGGTCTTATTAAATGAAATGTATCTCCAGTTATACTTTTTAGTGTTTCATTGCTTTCATTAAATTCTTCCACTATCGTTTCTAATTTTTGTCTTTTAAAATTCTTATGATTATATGAATGATATCCAATTTCCATTTTATTATCATAAGCTTTCTTAACTGCATCTTTATATATAGATAAATTTTTTCCTAACATAAAAAATGTTGCATGAGCTTTATTATTATTTAATATGTCTATTAATCTACTTGTATAAGGTCCTGGACCATCATCAAATGTTAAAGCTACTATTTTTTTATTTAAATCTATTTTACTACCATCTTCATTTTCATAACTTTTATCTAATTTTATTGTTATATCCATACAATCTTTTATTTCATTATAGTTAATGTGTAATGATAATTCTTCATTAGGTAAAGGATCAATTTCATAATCATAATAATATATTACAAGTTCATTATCTTTTACAAAATAAGTATTTGTTTTATCATTTTTACTTAAGACATCTGCGATAAAGGTTGGATATTTTAAATACAACAATTTATTTACTTTAGACCAAAATTCTTCGACCATCTCAGGTTTTATAATTGATTCTATATTTACTTCTTCACCAGTTTTAAAGTTAAATAATTTAGATATATATCTATCATCTTCAAGACTTATTACATTAACAAATCTTGAGTCTATCTCTTTTTTTTCTACGAGATTGCTTAGATTATTTATATATTCATTTATTAAATTACTTTTACTTTCTTTGTCTGTACCTAAAACAGGCATAGCAAACGAGATATTTTTAAATGAAGAAAAAGCCAAAGGTACCATTATACCTAAAGCCATTAATAAAAATATTCTTTTTCTTAATTTTACCTTTTTTTTAATCTTCATTATTTTCATCCTTTATATGTTTTTAATATTCTTTCTTTTAAATACTATAAATGATGTAACTATCATTATTAGGAAATATATAATACAAACAATAATTGCATGTGTTAAACTTGTACCATATTTACTAGTTTTACCAAATAAATATAGAGTAAAATCCCAGTTTGTCGTTACAAAATATTTAAGTATTTTTACTTTATAAACTATTGCAAACATATTTATTAAACTAGCTCCGATTGATCCTGCAAATGTTATTGCTATGGCAAAAGCAGTATTTCCTATAATTGTCGAAACTGCAAAAGCTAAAGTTACTAATAGTAATATTTGAGGTAAATAACATATAGTTATTATTACAACATATTTTAATAGGCTCATGATTTCTAAAGATTTTGTTGCTAAGTTGTAAACTACGACATGATTTTTTAAAGAATCAAATCCTAAGAATAGACCACCAATTACAATTTGCATTAAATAAGCAAATACAATAAATATTATCGTAAGCAATATTGATGTGATAAATTTAGATAAAAGTATTGTACTTCTTTTGTATGGGGTTATGAGCAATGATTTTATTGTTCCTTTGTTGTATTCCTCACTAACAATAGCTCCAGCAACCATTACACCAAATACTATGATCATAAACATATATTCTTGAAAGAAATTCATTATAATACATCTTAAATCATTAGCATTATTAGTATCTTCCTTAGTCTCTAAAATATACCTGTTTTCATAATAATTCTTTACTGCTTCTTCATATTCGCTTTTCTTATCAATTTTTGCCTTTTCATAGGCTGATACTGAATATGCTGTGTTTTCAACAACATTTATTGCTTCATTTAAATAATCTTCTCCATAAGCAATATTTTCTTTTAGTCGATATTCTAATAGTTCAATTTTCACTTTTGTAGCAAATATTTGATTTTCTATTTCATTTTTTTCTCTATCTTTTACTACATTCTTATTTGCTTCAAATTTTTTTAACTCCTCAGTTGCTTCATTTAAATCTCTTGTTACAAAAAACTTCCAATTGTCTTGCTCTAATGCATTTTTAAAATCATCGTATTCTTTTTTTAGTATACTACTATCTTCACCATTTTCTATGGCATTATAATAATTATATGCAATAGAGTAATACTCATCCAGTTTATAGTATTGCCATGTACTTCTATCATATTTTTCATAATAGGAATTTATATCTTGGGCAATTTTTTTATCTATTACATCACCTTCGGATGGATAATAAGGGTTATTATAAAAATTATTATCTTTTGAATAAACATATGATACTAGGACCATAAAAAGGGCTGTTATTATCATAATTATGTAAGTACTCTTTTTATGTAAGATTTTATATATTTCATTTTTTATTAACTTTATCATTTTTCTTACCTCCAGTCTTTTTTAGGAATGCTTCTTCAAGAGTTAATTCTTCCATTTTTACTTCATATACATCAATATTTTTTTTGACTAATGTTTTAACAATACTTGCAATATCTTCTTTTTCACCATTATAACTAAATTTATCTTTTGCTACTTCATATATTCCTTCAATATCTAAATCTTTAGTATTGCTTACATTAAATGTATATTTATTACCATTATTTTTAAATTCTTTTACTTCACTAGTTTCTATAATTGTTCCATTATCTATAATTAATACTTTATTACAAAAACTTTCTAACTCTGCTAAATTATGACTAGATATTAGTATTCCCAGTCCTTCTTTAGCTAACTTTTTTAGAAGGTTTCTTAAATCTTTTATTCCTTCTGGATCTAACCCATTTGTGGGTTCATCTAAAATCAAAACATTTGGTTCATTGATTAAGGCTCTAGCTATTCCTAATCTTTGACGCATACCTAATGAATATTTGCTAACTTTATCGTTAATTCTTCCTTCTAAATCTACAAGTTTTACGATTTCTTTTATTTTTTCATCACTAACATCTTTGTATAAATTTGCCGTTAATTTTAAATTTTGCCATCCTGTTAGGTACATATATGTATCAGGACTTTCAACAATTGCTCCGACTTTTTCAATTGATTTTACAAAGTTTTTTTTCACATCAAAACCATTGATAGTTACTTTTCCTTTATCAATACTTTGTAGTCCTAAAATAAGTTTTATAGTTGTAGTTTTACCACTTCCATTTGGCCCAATGAACGCTAATATATCCCCTTCATCAATCTCAAATGAAACATCTTTTAATATTTGCTTTTTTCCAAAACTTTTATATAAGTTTTGACATTCCAATAATTTCTTCATAGTATATTCTTCCTTTCCATTTAATTATATCGTAAAGAAAAAAATATGCCTATATAATTTACGCATATTTTACATTTATCTTTTAAATGTTTTAAAATATATATCTTTTAATCTATCACTTGAAACATGAGTATATATTCCTGTCGTGGATAAATTAGCATGCCCTAGAAGTTCTTGTACTGTTCTAATGTCTGCCCCATTATTAAGTAAGTGTGTAGCAAATGTATGTCTTAGAGTATGTGGTGTTACATGGGTTTTAATAGTTATATGTTTCATAATATCTTTAACTATTTGCTCTACTTCATTAATGGTTAGTTTTTCTCCTTTTTTATTTGTAAATAAATATTTATCGCACTTTACTTTGTTTAAATAATTATCAAGATATTTACTTGCATAATCACCAAAATATACTATTCTTTCTTTACTACCTTTTCCCATTATCCTAATTGTTTTATTTGTAAAATCTATATCATTAATTTTAACATTTATCATTTCACTTACACGACATCCAGTTGAATAAAACATTTCAATTAATAACCTTTTTTCTAATCCTTCCGTAGTGCTTATATCAATAGACTCTAACAATTCTTCCATTTCATTATAGTTTAGATAATTCGGTAACTTTTTTTCTAACTTAGGATTTTTAACATTATGAAAAACATTATTTTCTACAATATTTTCATCTACCAAATAATTATAAAAAGTTCTTAAAGTGCTTATTCTTCTAGATATAGTACTGTTTTTCAAATTACATGAATCTAAATATTTAAGATATTCCCTTACATCATGATTTGTAATGGTTAAATAATTAATTTTCTTACTTTCAATATATCCAAAAAAATCAGTTAAATCTAACTGATAACTTTTTATTGTTAATTCTGAGTAATTTAATTCGACTTTTAGAAAGAATAAAAATTTATCTACTTGTACCTCTTTCATCTATATTCCTTTCTGAAATGGCTTTTTTTAATGTTTCATACTTTCCTTTTAATATTTCAATTTTTCCATTTGCTTCTCTAATATCCGCTCTTAGTTCCGGTAATTCTTCATGATATGTATTAGGATCATTTATTTTCTTTGTACAAAGCATAATTTCTTGTTCTTGATCTTCTATACTTAAACCAATTTCCATTAATTCTTTGCTCATTAAAAATGTTATATCATTTTCACTTATTGGACACATTAATGCTATTTCTTCATTGGATAAACCTTCAGTTTCTTCCATATGACTTTTGCGATATTCTTCTACTAATATTTTTTGATATTCTTTCTTTTTAGCTTCTAAATTCATAATTTTACTCCCCTGATGCTTCAATTCTAATAAATCCATCTAATTTTTTATCTAAATTTCCATCTTGACTTTCACTTAAATTAACATATGTTACTTCTGCTTTCCACATTTCACTTATTTCTGTTTTGGTTTTAAGATTTCTATTTTTAGCAATATAATACTTTCCTTTGGCTGTAGTTATATCAAATCCACTTAATTTATTTCCTTTTCCATCTGTTATGGTAACATAGTTTAATCCTTCAATTGTATCTATCTCATTCCCATATGGATCAAAGATTTTCATTAATAGTTCTGGGGTTTTACTTCCAGTTGAATAAGTTAAAGTATTTTCATCTATTTGAAGAAAAATATTGTAATTAATGGATGTTTCTTCTTCACTATTTTCTACTCTTAAATATGCACTTGCAAATGTATCAGAGGATAAATTTTTCATTCCTTCTTTAAAGTTTTCTATTGTGGGATTTATGAATATTGGGTCTCCAATTTCAAACGTTATGAAATTTAATGTAGCTGCCCCAACCTCAACTTTCGGAGATACTCTTGATACATTTATATAGGTAAAATGAGCATATGTTGCTCCGATTACCAGCACAGATAGAGCTATTATGTAAATAATTAAAATAATATTTGTAACTTTCTTGCTCACTTTTATCACCTTTCTTTTTATTTATATAATTATCTGTCACCTGCTTGCTCTCATAAAATCTGCATGATGAGATAGTTATTATTCTACCGTAGTTTACTGTGGCCTTCTTGCCTCAGCTTAATTTTTTACCCTGTTTGCCTAGCACCTAGTCGCTAGACAAACAATGTTCCGAACCTAGTTTATTCTCACAGGGTCACTCATACTTCCTGACCCTGATACATAGGTTATGGAAAACAAAAGACTGAAGGACGGACGCACCCCATAGCGGCTGTTAACATTGTAGCCGTACACGTTACCATCGCCAGTCACAAGAAACGCATAGCCCGAGTAGCTAGAGTTACGGGAAATTGTCCATTCATCTAACCCTGAATATAACCAATTTTTTGATACATTACTTTTATAAGAATTTAATTTTGTTGCCCATGCACTTTGGTCTATTGCAAATCCATAGTCACTTACATACATCAGTCCAATTTTTGCATCATGTGTTTTACTTGATGCACTACTTCCTACTTCATATTGATATGCTGTTTTAGGTACTGAAGTTCCTATATTAGCCCATGAGCCACCACCAACTTTCCATGTTGTTGTGGCTATCTTTTCCGCCCATATTGTTCCTATATTCTTTATGAAATTTGTATTTAAATTTGTAGTGTTCAAGTCAGAATAATTCCATTCATCGCATCCACCTTTTTCTGGTGCTGCTATTATATTTTTATTGGCAAGTTGATATATTCCATTACTTGAATTATATGCTGTACTACTTGGGCATGAAATTAATGATGACCATTCATATGTAGTATCGGAAACATACGCTCCAGCTGTACCTAATAAATTACTTTTGGCAATTGTTGCCTTTATTAATTTAACTTGGTTACCAAATACACCAATTATTCTGTATAGGTTATCTTCTGGACATGTACTTGCATCACTTCCAAAGCATACATAATTATTTGGGTTTGCTCCGGCATATCTATAGCTATTATCTCCTGCTCCATTTGCTAACGAGCTTGTATGATGATATAGGGTATCATCTTTTCCATCCATTGCTATAATACATGAACTTAATGTTTGACCATTAGAACATACAGTTGCTATGGTTTCTTTAATTTTCTCCTTTTGAATTAATACTTTACCACTAAATGTTTTACCAGCATTCTTTGATTGGTCTAAATTGTAGTTTATAAATGTTACAGTTATGTTCCAATTTTCTGTTTTGGTACTTGTTGTTGTTATTTCTCTATTGCTAAACAATGTTATTAAACCTTTTTTATTTGTTATATCATAACCTGATATTCTATTTCCTTTTCCATCAGTTACTGTCTTATAAGTTAGACTTGTTATATTAGTTACAGGATTTGTTCCATCAGTTATGGTAAGTAATATTTCTGGAGTATTTTCATTTTGAGTATATGTAAATGTATTATTAGAAATATTTAGATACAGATAATAATGTTCTGTTGCGGTATTTGTTTTATTATTGGCGCTTAATATTGTTTTAGCAAAAGTACTTCCTGTTTGGTTCCCTTTTCCAGATGTAAAGTTTTCTTGATTTAATGAAAAACTTATTGCATCTCCGGTTTCAAATGAAAAAACATCCGTCGTATACGTTTTAACTGTTGCTGAAGTTTGTGAAGAAGTATCTCCTTGAGCTTGAAAATATGAGAATGTTGCTCCGATAATAAGTGCAGATAATACAAATATTGCTAAAATGCTTAATATAATTTGTTTTTTATTTTGCATATTTGTATCACCTTCTTACCTTACTTATTATTATATAATAATTTGCTTATTTATTCAATTATTTTTTTTCATTTCTAAACTTTTGGCATAAAGACATCCACAGTAATTTTGTCGATATAATTTATATTCTTTGGAATATTCAATTGATTTTTTATATCCTTCGCCTTTTTTAAAATCACTAAATAAATATTTTATATTATATTTTTCCCCGATGATTCCCCCAAGAATATTAATTTGTCTACTATTTTTATATGGACTTACTGTTAGGGTTGTTCCAAAATAATCATAGTTTAATTCTTTAGCTTTTTTTGCAGTATATTCCAACCTTAATCTAAAACAAACTGGACATCTTGCTTTTCCTTCTTTTTCATTTTCTAAACCTTTAGTTTTATTTCTAAATGTTTCATTATCATAATCACAATCTAAAAAATTTATATTATCATGATTAAATTCTTTTATAAATCTTATTTGTTCATTTTTTCTTTTTATATATTCTTCGATTGGTTCTATGTTGGGATTATAGTATAAAACAGTAATATTAAAAAATGGACATAAATAAGTAAGTACTTGAGTTGAACATGGTCCACAACAACTATGTAATAATAATGTTGGTTTATAATCTAATTTTTTAATTAATTTATCTAATTCATTTTGATAATTCATCTTTTTTTTCTTCCTTTTCTTTAATTAAATCGAATGGTTGAAATACAACTCCTTTACTTGTACTATCTAAGTTTAATATTCCTTTTTGTTTTTCATCTAAAGTTGCATATATTTCTTCATATTTATTTAGATTATCCATATTTGCTAGATTAATATATATATAATTTCCATCATTCATTCTAAGTAAAAACCTATTTTTATCTATTACTTTTTCATTTTTTATATCTGGAGAATACTCTATTTCACTTACTTTTTTTAATATATCAATATTTATATTATTTAACTTTTTAATTAAATTATCATATATATCACTAGGTGTATAATTTATAAGGGTTGGTATTCCTAACTTGTTACTTACATTTTCTGAAGTTTTGCCATTTTCATAAACATAAACTTTATTTAATAAATTATAAAATAATATATTTTGCTCTTTAACATTTATTAAAAGAGTTCCATTTAGTTGTTTTTTTATTTTAACACTTGTAATTGCTTTGTTTTCCATAATATCATTTTTAACTTTTTTAGTATTTAAACCTAAAATTTTATTATAACTATTTATATTTCCTAATTTAATTATTTCTTCATCTAATGTATTAGTATTTCCTTTTATAACAATGCTTTTAATAGGTAAATTAAAACAATAATAAAAAGCCATTATAAATAAATATAATGTTAGAATTATAACTAATAAGGCTTTTTTATTAAGCTTTCTATGAACCTTTTTTTGCATTATTTCACCACTTTACTATTACTTGTTCTAATTCTAAATCTACATTTTTTTGCTTTTTTACTTCTTCTTTTATTTTCTTTATTAATGTAATTATATCATAACTTGTTGCATTATTTTCATTTATTATAAAATTTGCATGTTTCTTACTTACTTTTGCACCACCGATAGTTTTTTCTTTTAAATTACATTCTTCAATTAATTTACCCGCAGATAAACCTTTGGGATTTTTAAATACTGAGCCTGCAGATGGATATTCTAATGGTTGAGTATTTTTTCTTTTTTCTAAATTTTCTTTTATCATTTGCCAAGATTCATCAACATTACCGGGTATTAACTTAAATATTGCTCCGATTATTATTACATTAGAATTCTTAAATTCAGTATTGCGATACTCATAGTTAATATTTTCTTTATTAATAAGCTTGATTAAACCCTCATTATAAACTAATACAGCACATAAATCATCAAATATTTCACTTCCATTAGCACCAGCATTACCTATAATAGCTCCTCCAAGAGAACCGGGAATGCCATAAAGGTTTGTAAAGTTTGTGTATCCTTCATCTAAACATTTTTTTATAAATTCATTTAATGAAAGACCAGATCCTGCAAAAACACATGAATCTTTAATTAAAAAAGTATTTAATTTATCTAACTTAATTATTGCACCATCAAAATCTTCATCAGGTAATATTACATTAGATCCTCCTCCAAGGATATAATACTTTATATCTTTTTTGGTTAATTCTTCAATTGTATTTTTTAATTCTTCCATATCACTTGGCTTAATTAAATACTTGGCAGTACCACCAATACGATAAGTATTTAATTTTTTTAAATCAACATTTTCTTCATACTTCATTTTAATATTTCCTTTATTTCATCATATATTATACTGGATGATTCTTTTATATTTAATTTTTCTAAATTATTTTTAAATTCATTATATAATTCATCATTATATACTAGTTCATTTACCATTACTTTTATAATATTAGAATTTAAATCTTTTTCTTCAATTAATTCAGATACTTTCATATTTGCTAAATCTAAGGCATTATAATATTGATGGTTATTAGCTACATAAGGACTTGGTATTAATATGCTTGGTATTTTTAAAGCCAAAATTTCTGATATGGTAGATGCTCCCGCTCTAGAAATTATAAGATATGCATCTTTCATAATACTAGCTAAATTGTCATAATATGGTACGACTTTGACATTTTTAGAAAAATCTCCATCTTTAATAAAATCATCATAATAATTTTTACCTGTTATATATAAAACTTTATATTTTTCATCATCTATAGTGCTTAAGTATGCTTTAAATTTATTATTTAACGTTTCACTTCCTAGGGATCCCGCCACAATGATTATTAGTTTATCACTCGGCTTAAATCCTAAACTTACCTTAGATGTTTTTTTTATTGTTAAAGCATTTTCTCCGCAAGGATTACCTGTATAAACAACTTTTTTAGCATTACCAAAATATGATTGGCTGTTCTTAAATGATATACCTACTAAATCAGCATATTTCGATAAATGTATATTAGATTTTCCAGGAATACTATTTTGTTCATGAATAAATGTTTTTATTCCTAATTTTTTAGCAGCCTTAATAACTGGAAAAGTTACATATCCTCCACAACCAATTACGATATCTGGCTTAAACTTATTAAAAATTTCTAGACATTTATATATAGCTTTTTTTATTAAAAATATATTTTTTATATCTCGAACTATATTTGTTTTACTAAAACCATATATTTCTAAGCCTATATATTTTATTCCTATCTTAGGTACAATATCTTTTTCCATTCTATTATGCGTACCTATATATAATACTTCTAAATCTTTTTCACATTCTTGAAATTTTTTTATTATAGCTAAAGCTGGATAAATATGTCCTCCAGTTCCACCTGCTGATACAACAATCTTCATTATCAACCACCTATTACAATTATACACTAAATTCATTAATTTTTATAATATATTTTCACAATTTGTAGTCATCCACTATATATTTTACATCTTTTTTTATTTTAATTGTGCCATATATTATTACTTCAATACCTTTTTTTTCAAAATTATTTATTATATAATCGTTTGCTATTCCATCTAATAAACATATAAAATCCAAATCATAATCGGATTTGCTATTTAAAACATAATTTAATACTCCATACTTATATTTATTATTTAACTTTCTTATTTCAAATATTATATTATTATTAAATGACATTATATAATAATTTCTTTTGTATTTATTTAATAACTTTAATAATTTATTTTTATCAATTTCTCTTTCTTTAATTTCTAAAAGTAAAATTTTATCAGTTTTTATTTTTAATAAATCTT
>ERZ773181.492-NODE-492-length-42508-cov-111.317292_pt1 | contig 42508 bp, 36 predicted proteins | sample MGYA00581001_ERZ773181 | MGnify/ENA primary metagenome ERZ773181 (study PRJEB29015, sample SAMEA2737780) | human gut metagenome | biome: human gut; feature: human-associated habitat; material: faeces | place: China | collected 2012 ...
TTGTCAACAAAGGCCCAAGTGTCTTCAGAGAACTACGTGCAGACTACGGAGCGCATCAGCGACACACAGGTCCTCTCCACCACGGAATACTACGACGGCTTGGGAAGACCCTTCGAGATGGTGGAACAAAAGAAGACTCCAGATGGAGCCAACCTGATACATCTCAAAGAATATGATGGACTAGGACGTGATTGGAAGACATGGTTGCCTGTCAAGGACGCCTCCGATTTCCTCAGCATTTCTGCGGCTCGCTCCCAGGGAAATAACCAATACAGGGATAGCCATGCCTTCTCCCTAACAGAATATGATGGAAGCCCACTCAATCGAATAAACACAGTGGAGGGAGTTGGAGCTGAGTGGACTAGCCATCCCGTAAAGAAAGACTATCTCGTAAACACCTCTAAATATCCGTTGAACTGCAAATACTACCGTGTATCCATGCAAGGACAGTTGCAAGACAAGGGGTATTATCCTGAGGGTAGGCTCTACGTTACCAAGACCACTGACGAAAACGGCAATGAGAGCTACGAGTTCAAGAACATCGCGGGCAACGTAATTCTCAAGCGTACCATCTGCTCCATCGATGAGGCAGCCGATACCTATTATATATATGATTACCGTGGAAACCTGGCATTTGTGCTTCCTCCCAATTATCAGGAGGAGCCGTCACTTGACCTCTATGCCTACCAATATAAATATGACGGACAGGGGAATTGCACATGGAAGAAGCTGCCAGGATGCGAGCCGATCTATATGAAGTATGACCTTAGCGGAAGAATGATATTCTTGCAGGACGGGAACCTGAGGAAGAAAGGACTTTGGGAGTTTTATGTCTATGACAAACTTGGACGATTGGCTGTACAAGGCACTACTGCATCTACAAGTGATGTCAGTAAAATCCATGTCTATGCGCTATACACGGGGGCAGGCATTCTGGACGGTTACCAGCTGAATGGCACTACTTTTACCGCCAAGTCCCTGCTCATTACCAATTTCTATGATGACTATACTTTCATAGAGAAGCAAAACGCCTCAGAGCAGAGCATTTTGCATCTGAACGCAGCCCAAGCATTGGACGCTGCGTTTCCTTCCAACAGTTCCCCCAATGCTAAGGGATTCTTGACTGGGAAGAAAGTATATACATCAGATGGTACGAATAGACATGAAATCTCCTCTATGTACTATGGTTTAAAGGGAAGAGTGGTACAAACACATTCCAGCAACTTGCTTGGAGGAAGTGAACATTTCTACACCTCTTATAACTACATAGGTTCCCCTTTGAAAACCAAGCACATTCATAGCGCAAGTGGCAAGAAAGCCATACAGGAATGCTACGAATATGCCTATGATCATGCTGGAAGACAGACAATGGTTAGCTATGCCATCAATGGCTCCGCCAAAAGAGTATTATCAACAACTGAATATGACGATTATGGAAGAATTGCCAAACAGACATTATTGGGCAAAGAGTGCATCAACAACACCTACAACATCCGGAGCTGGAAGACTGAGATAAGTAGCAAGAACTTTACCCAAACGCTTGTCTATAACAAAGCAAATGGCTTTGTTATACCTGGAACCGCACAGTACAATGGCAATATATCAGCCATGAGTTGGAAAACTGGAAACAACATAGAGAAAGGCTACAAGTTCTCCTACAACCGTCAGGACATGCTGACCGATGCCGACTATGAGGAAGGAGAATTCTTATCGGACAACATAGGTCACTATGACGAAAGCCTGTCTTATGACAAGATGGGAAACATCCTGTCATTGATACGCTATGGTTTGAGAGACGACAACAAGTACGGGCTCATTGACAACCTTAGCTATGGCTACAACGGCAATCAACTTACCAAGGTTGATGATACGGTGAGTGGTCCATATCATGCAGGTGCCTTCCACTTTGTGGATGGTACGAAGGAGGCTACGGAGTATAGCTATGATGCCAATGGTAACATGGTGATGGACAAGAACAAGGGGATTAGCTCGATATCATACGACATCAACAACTTGCCACAGAAAATATTATATAATGATGGAAGGAAAGCTAGTTACGTATATGATGCTGAGGGAAACAAGCACTCCGTTCAATATACACTAACGGCAATGACCAACACATTGCCTCAGATGCCAGTCATGCAATCTGCCGATGCAGCATCAGCAAATGCAGTAAATGGGCAAAAGGTAATCAACTATTGTGGCAACATCATTTATGACGGCGATGAGACGATGGTGCTGAATGACGTAGGCTATGCCAAGTATGACAAAGGCGGCAACCTCTCTTTTCATTACTATCTCAAAGACCATCTAGGTGACAACCGTATCGTTATGAGCGAAAGCGGTGCTATCGAGCAAATCAATGATTACTACCCTACAGGTGCATTGATGGGGAGCAGCACGAATGGCGATGTTCAGAGATATAAATACAACGGAAAAGAGTTGGATCGCTTAAATGGTTTGGATTGGTATGACTATGGGGCTAGAAACTATGATGCGGCTCTGGGGATATGGAGAAGCCAGGATAATTTGCAGGAAACACATCCGGACATTGGCAGCTATGTTTATGTCTATAACAATCCGATGCGCATGGCTGATCCTGATGGACAGGATGGAAGAGACCGCACTATTGGTTACATAATCGGTGCTGTTACAAACGTCATTCCTTTTTCTGGCGGACTTCGAGACACCTATACCCCAACGGACCCCGAAGACTACAACTATTCTTTACGACAGTCTGATGAAACAGCAAGCAGATTAGCCAATTCTTTTACTAATTGGGGTGGGAAAGCTACTACCTTTGGCAGTGCCGTAGCAGCGGTTGGTACTACAGCCATTGTGGTTACAGCAGGTACTAGTGCTGAAGTTGCCGCACCAATAACTGTTGTAGGAAAGACCATAACAACGGCAGGCTTGGCTACAAGTACAGCAGGCTATGTCATGATGGCTAACTCCAACAGCAACAAGGCACAGGGGTACAACAGAGGAAAGAAAAGCAATGTTTCATCTGGCAACAAGAATTCTCCTCATGCTAATCAAAAAAGAAAGGAGGTTAATCGACAAAAATATGAGCAACTAAAAAAAGAATATGATGAGTTGAATAAAATCCATCCAAAAACTCCTGACATTAAAAAACAAAAGAATGCACTAGAGCGACAAATGAAAAGGGCAAAGGAAAGAATGGATTTTAAGGGTGAAAACCATAGTAGAAACGCAAAAGGACATTAAACAATGGAAAAGTATATAATTATAACCGAATTTGGAGAGCAGCAAGATATAAGAGTGGGACTAAAATCTTGTAAAAACAAGTACAATCTTCTACTCTGTTGGGCAAAACATCTTTCTTATCCTTATATTGGTATTAAATCCAAGACGAAACTTATCGAAGATATAAAATTTGATTTGCGCGAATTTAAACAATATGTTATGAATGCCAGAAGTTATATGACGAATTTTTATAATGAATCATATCTAGTAAATGGCATCCATATAGAACTGTATGTCGTTAAACGTGAGCAAAATTGCGATTCTTCATTTTTATTTAAAATATTTGTTTTTTATAAGAATTGGGATTTCCTAGTGGAGAAAGAATACAACTCCCCATTTGATGCTTTAGTTGATAGCATAAACATAATACAATGGGATGAATTCTCACAAGAAGAGAAAAATGAGTTTGAAAAGGTTCTAAAATCGACAAGCCATGTAAATTGCGTTATTCGCAATTTAGTATGGAACTTCGAATGTTCCATACTTAGCAACAATTTAAAAGTATATATTGTGAAGTCATGAAAAAGATATTATTTATAGTACTCAGCATCATACTCTCCGCTCCAACATTTGGAGCGGATGGTAATCATCGTGATTACTCCCCAAAGTCACCAGAGGCAGCTGCCTTTGACAGAATATCCACCATTCCCGTGAGCAACTATACTGGCAGCTTGGCTTTCTCTATACCAATCTATACATTGGTGAGCGGCGACATCAGCCTGCCTATCAGCTTGGACTACCAAGGCAATGCCATACGAGTAGACCAAGAGGCTACTTGGGTTGGATTAAATTGGTTACTGAATGCAGGAGGAGCCATCACTACGACAACTTCCGCATGCTCTACACAATATGGAGAATCGTTTCAAAAAGATTGGGATTATTTTGCCAACAAACTGTCCATAACATACATTCCCCTGGATGGTGAGTTTCCACAAATGCGATACAAGATGGATGGATGCCACCCTAATTGGCGAGGTGGCCATGGTAAAAATTGGTTTAAGCAGACGCTAGAGATTGAGGGCAATAAGTACAATGACCTGTCTAGTCAATTGTATCATTTCATCCTAGACAACAAGGCTGGTGAAACTCCCACCTTCCATGCTAATTTCATGGGCAATAGTCTCTCTTATGTATGGGATAGGATGAAGAATGAGTTCTTCATTACGGGCCGTAACCAAAACTTTCAGATTACAGGATCCATCATGTCACCCACCATCATTGATGGAAAAGGAGTAAAATATTCCTTCAACGCAAAGGAGGAGAGTAGTCCAGAGGGATATTTGGTTGACCCAGAAATGGTGTATCAGGATTATACGCTATTTCTTACAAAAATAGAATCTCCCACAGGACATACCATACAACTCAGATATGTCGACAACGGTACAATAACCTCTGTATACAAAATAACAGAAAACTTATACAGCCATGAATATCCTGCCGATGCAATTGGTTCGAGCTATCGTGAAGTCAAGCAAGAAGGTTCAAACCTTCTGGATCGTAGTCTCTCACAATTATATCGGACAAAAGCTCTTCGTCTCTCGGAAATAGAATCCGACGAAGCATTGGTAAAGTTCATCCCATCCAGTGACTTTCGTAAGGATCTGGATGGGAACAGTCGCAAACTGTCAAAGATAGAAATCTACCAAAAGAATGGTTCTCAGAAAAAACTATTGAAGTCCTTTAGTTTCAGCTCCAGTTATTTTTCTAAAGTAACCACTGGAGGCAACACGGTAAAGGATTTATTTGACAATCTAGGCAACTCGTCCATTTACGACGGATGGTTTGACTCTGACGACTTTATGTATTATAGACTGCGACTGGACAATTTCAGCGAGGAGGACTCGAATGGCAAACAAGTAGCAAAGTACTCGTTTGGCTATAATAACGAGTTGCCTTGTAAGGCTTCCGCAGCCATTGATTATTGGGGATATTACAATGGGAAAGAAAACTTCAATGGTCGTTACCACACCCTTCTTCCAAAACATTGGGAAGAGTTGACTTCAGACGTGGAAGATGGTTTCCCTAAAACGGTATATTTTACAGGTGCAGACCGACGTTTCAATGAAAGCTGTGCCTCTGCGGGAATGCTCTCTTTCATTACTTATCCGACAGGCGGAACTACAAGTATCACTTATGAAGGGCATCGCTTCTCCAACTATAAGTATTTCGACACAGCAAAGACGACAAGCGGAAAAAGTTTCAAGGATGTGGACATCTACGCCACCAATCAAAGCTATGGAAAGGTTATTGGGGCATCATTAAACGAAAGTACGTTTAATATATCAGAAGAGGGGATGTACAAGATGACCCTAAGCTACATGATATCCAACCTTGCCGAGCAGCCTTCCTGGCGATATATTCTAAGCAACCCTCTTCAGTTGTATCATTATAGCACCATTTATGACAGAAATGGTCCACATGAGGTGGTTAGTGCTTGTGATGTGCTGAGCGCAGTTCCAAGCGACACAGTGGGGACAAGAAACATAACAAAATCAAGGACTTTAACTCTTTTCCCTGGGAAGTACAAACTGCAGATTGCTGGCGGGGCTTCATTAAACATTGGAGTGCGTCCCCAGCAATATTACCAGATAAGAGGCAATATCAAACTAGAAAAATCCACATATACATCCATCGGTGCAGGCATGAGGGTAAAGTCCATATCTGAAAATGATGGGAAAGGAAACTTTACTACGACAAAATATCGATATACCTATCCTGACTTAACTTCCTCAGGACGATTGTCAGTCCCAGCCATCTATGCAAGAAGAAAAATCTTAGTCTACCAAAATGGAAAGTATCAAGATGAAGGATTGAACCAGATAAAACCTGCAACAGCTAAAGAAATTCGCTATGCGGAAGTAAGCGGCAGCAATGCTGTTCCAGATGCGCCTGTGGTCAGCTATGAGAGGGTCACCATCAAACAGGAAAGCAATGGAACGACAAATGGTAAAGAGGTTTTTACTTACAGAAACAGACCTTGGGGCACCAATATGCTTACCTATTGCCGTCAAGTGCCCGACCCGAGAAATGGAATGTTGCTTTCTGATAGCGTGTTTGATTCCAAGGGAAAACTTATCAAGACAACAGATAACAGTTATAAGTGGAGATGTGTTGACTCCCGACTTCTAAGTGCGGTCATCGAGAACATCTACAGCGGGCCAAACGAGGTTACTGGTGGAAATGCTTTGGCGTCAGAAAATGCATATGCTGAAGCCTTAGGAGGAGGGTGCATGCAAATATATCTATATCCATCGGTCCAGTTCGCCTTGGTTTCTTCCAATTCCAGCCAAAAAGAATATCATGGTGATAACTGTGTTACCATAAAAACTAGTACCCAGTACGGACAGACCAACACCTTGGACTCCATCTCGGTCCAGAGTCAGTCTGAGACAGGAACTACCTTCACTACAGAAACATTCTATCCACAGAATGCTCTTTCCCAAGCCAATATGAAGACTTTGGCAGACAAGCACATCACTGAGATTCCCATAGAATGTCTGACATCAATATCAAATGAAGACGGCACTTATGTCATCGACTCACAACGATATTTATATGACAACAATGGCAATATTATCACGGAATACTCGTTAGATACAGAAAGAGCCATAACTAGGAGTTCGTTTAGTCTGTTAAAGGACAACTATGCCTTCTCCTCATTCAAAGCTAACGCTGTGCTTTCTTACAACTCGTCAGGGAAGCCTCGTGTGGTAAAGGAAAACAACTGCGATGTGGTCACCTATATATGGGGGTATTACAGCAACTATCCCATTGCCGTGATAAGAGGTGCGGACTATCCAGCCGTAAGGAATCTCCTTGGAGGCGACTCTGCCGTAAAAGCATTGGAAACAGCAGCCGCGCCAACTATAAGTGCAAGGGATTTACACAACAAATTGTCAAAGCTGGTTGGTTGTAGTGTCGCAACCTTCAGTTTCAGTCCCCAAATAGGGATGGTGGAGATGATTTCTCCGAATGGAGAATCTACGACTTATTCTTATGACGCTTTCTGCAGATTATCTGCCATCAAGGATCATAACGGCATCGTGTCCTCATCATTCAAATACAATTACAAACAATAAGCTTATGATGAATAAAGTTAACTTTCGATACTTGTTTTTGTTGGCATGGTTTACTGCCCTGTCAACAAAGGCCCAAGTGTCTTCAGAGAACTACGTGCAGACTACGGAGCGTATCAGCGACACACAAGTTCTCTCCATAACGGAACAGAACATTTGTAATCATACATATCATATAGGAGACAAGATTGAGCGTCAGCAAGCCACCTTCAAACATTTTGACCAAAAAGGAAAAGGTGCTATTTGGGACTTGACTGACATCAATCTATCTGACAATGTCTCGTGGTTGACAATCACCTCCAATCCCCATGATGAACATGGACTTATAATTAATGGACTCAATACCCGTTATTTTTGTCATCAAAACGACACTGGCACATATTTGGATGGCTATGAGAACAACCAATCGAAAATTAGCTACAAACTAACAGACTTGATTGCTCCGCCTAGTTTTGTACTTAACAGCATGGCAACGGGGTATTTCAATGGATATGCCATATATTCAGAGTCAGTATATTCTCGTATTTATGGAACATATGAATGCCAAGTTGATGGACTCGGTACAATGTTACTTCCATCAGGTGATACGATTACTGGTGTGACAAGGGTACATATCCAGAAACACACAGGACAACAATATCTCAAAAACATTGAGCATGCAAAGGCCTTACGCATGTTGGTTGACAGTGTTAACATCTACACACATGATAGCATCATACAACATCTTGCTGTGGATTCCAACCTGGTAGAAACAAACATATACAGATGGTATGCACAAGGGGAGTCTTATCCAATTTACGAAACCTTAGACTCTCATGTTAAGGGTAACAATATTGGATTTAAAGTAGCTTATTATTACTCTCCACAATCATTGAAAGACAATGAATACGAGAAATCAAGAAATATTTCTCAGAGAGAGAGAGCAAAAGCTACCTCCAATGGCCGTCCCCGTATTTCCAGACATGTATTTTCTAATGGTACATTTATTGATTATTCGGTAAACGTGACTTCCGATGGTAATGTAAATGTTGCCATGTTCTGCTCTTCAAGAGCAAAGATAGATTGTAATATCCATACCATTGACGGAATGATGGTATGCCAACAGAGTTTTAAAGAATCCAGCAAAAAGACATATAACATCTGTCTGCCTTTATCGTCTCATTCACATGGCATCTACATACTCAACATTTCTGTTAACGGACAGCAATTCTCAGAAAAGTTCATCTACACGTAATCCACTATGAGTAGAAAAATACAAAGATTTATCGGAAAAAGCGAAAATATCACAATAAAAATGTTATTTATTAAAAAAAAGCATTACCTTTGCATGTACAAATAACAAGGAAATATGGACAAAAGTAAGTTTAGTCTATTAAGTAACATCAAATACCCTGAGGATTTGCGCAAACTGAGCATCGACCAGTTGCCACAAGTATGCAAAGAATTGAGAGAAGACATCATCGACGAGGTTGCCGTCAACCCAGGTCATTTTGCCTCCTCTCTTGGCGTGGTTGAAATCACCGTAGCACTCCACTACGTGTATAATACCCCTAACGACCGAATCGTTTGGGATGTGGGCCACCAGGCATACGGACATAAGATTCTGACAGGAAGACGTGAGGTGTTCTGTACCAACAGAAAGCTTCACGGCATCCGTCCGTTCCCTACCCCACTGGAGAGTGAATACGACACCTTTGCCTGCGGACATGCCAGCAACTCAATTTCTGCGGCACTCGGCATGGCTGTGGCGGCACGCAAACTAGAACAGTCTGATCGCAGCGTGGTGGCTGTAATCGGCGATGGCGCCATGAGTGGCGGCCTGGCCTTCGAGGGCTTGAACAATGTATCAAGCACTCCTAACGACATGCTCATCATCCTGAACGACAACGATATGAGCATCGACCGGGCTGTGGGCGGTATGGAGAAATATCTCCTGAACCTCGATACCAACGAGACCTACAACCGCCTCCGTTTCAAGGCATCGCAGTGGCTGCACTCCAAAGGCTATCTCAACGAAGACCGCAAGAAGGGCATCCTGCGCCTGAACAATGCACTGAAGTCGGCACTGAGTCATCAGCAGAACATCTTCGAGGGTATGAATATCCGCTACTTCGGACCTTTCGATGGTCATGACGTGAAGGAAGTGGCGAGAGTGCTCAAACAGCTTAAGAACATGAAGGGTCCTAAGCTGCTGCACCTGCATACCACCAAGGGAAAGGGTTACGAACCTGCCGAGAAGAGTGCTACCATCTGGCACGCGCCAGGCAAATTCGATCCGGAAACGGGTGAGAGAATCATTGCCGATACCAGCAACCAGCCTCCGAAATATCAGGATGTTTTCGGTGAGACGCTGCTGGAACTGGCTCAGAAGAACCCGAAGATTGTAGGTGTGACGCCAGCCATGCCTACAGGATGCTCCATGAACATCATGATGAAGGCGATGCCAAACCGTACCTTCGATGTAGGTATTGCCGAGGGGCATGCCGTCACCTTCTCAGGAGGTATGGCGAAAGACGGACTCATCCCATTCTGCAATATCTACAGTTCGTTTGCACAGCGTGCCTACGATAACATCATCCACGACATGGCACTGCTCAACCTGCCGGTTATCATGTGTCTTGACCGTGCCGGACTGGTAGGTGAAGACGGACCAACCCATCATGGTGCCTTCGATATGGCGGCTCTCCGTCCGATTCCGCATCTCACCATCGCATCTCCGATGAACGAGCATGAGTTGCGCAACCTGATGTATTCAGCCCAGTTGCCAGATCATGGCAGCTATGTTATCCGTTATCCTAGAGGCAAGGGTGTGCTCGTAGACTGGCGCAACCCGATGGAGGAAATCAAGACCGGTACCGGCAGAAAGCTGAAAGACGGCACCGATGTAGCCGTTCTCACCATCGGTCCTATCGGAAACGATGCAGCCCAGGCTATCGCTGAGGTAGAAGCCGAAACCGGAATGAGCATCGCCCACTACGATATGCGATTCCTCAAGCCACTCGATGAAAACATTCTGAAAGAGGTGGGCGAAAAGTTCAGTCGCATCATCACCATCGAAGACGGCGTTCGTATGGGCGGTATGGGCTCAGCCGTACTGGAATGGATGAACGACCATGACTATCAGCCAAAGATGACCCGAATGGGATTGCCAGATGAGTTTGTGGAGCACGGAACTGTGACACAGCTCAGGGAAATCGTGCATCTCGATAAAGAATCAATCAAAGAAGCAATTAAGAAATGAAAATAATCATAGCTGGCGCATATGCCATAGGTACTCACCTGGCGAGACTCCTGTCACGCAGCAATGAAGAGATTACGCTCATCGATGAAAGCGAAGAGCGCCTGGCAAGCATTGGCTCCGACTGCGACCTGCTCACCATGCTGGGCAAGCCTACCAGTCTTCACATCTTACGCGATGCGGGGGTTGCAGATGCCAACCTCTTCATCGCCGTTACTCCGGTAGAAAGTACCAACATCACAGCTAGCATCCTTGCCAAGAACCTGGGTGCCAAAAGAACGGTGGCCCGCGTGGATAATCCGGAATATATGGATCAGCAGGCTCAGGAATTCTTCAAAGAATTAGGTATCAGCAAACTGATTTATCCGGAGATGCTCGCAGCCGTAGATATCAATAACGGACTGAAAATGAGTTGGGTACGTCAGCGCTGGGATGTGCACGACGGCGCACTCGTCATGCTCGGCATCAAACTGCGCGAAGGATGCGAGATACTGAACGAACCGCTCAAGAACATCAGCGGTCCTAACGACCCATACCACGTGGTAGCCATCAAGCGAGGCAGTGATACCATCATCCCTGGCGGTAACGACGAGCTGAAACTCTACGACCTCGCCTACTTCATGACCACCCGCAACTACATCCCATATATCCGCAAGATTGTAGGCAAGGAGCACTATGTGGATGTGAAGAACGTGATGATTATGGGTGGCGGACGCACAGCCGTAAGAGCCGTGAAGAAGATGCCGGAATATATGGAATGCAAGATTATCGAGATGAGCGAGGAGCGCTGCGAATATCTCAACGATATTCTCGATGAGAACAAGACGCTCATCATTCATGGTGACGGACGTGACATTCCGCTGCTCGTAGAAGAAGGTATCCGTAGTACTCAAGCCTTCGTGGCACTGACCGGTAACGCCGAAACCAATATCCTGGCCTGTCTTACCGCCAAGAGAATGGGTGTGCGCAAGACGGTGGCTGCCGTAGAAAACGTAGACTACGTGAGCATGGCAGAGAGTCTGGATATCGGTACCATTATCAACAAGAAGATGATTGCCGCCAGCTACATCTACCAGATGATGCTCGATGCCGACGTGATGAACGTGAGATTCCTGATGAGCGCTAACGCCGATGTGGCTGAGTTTATAGCCAAAGAAGGTTCGAAGGTAACCAAGAAACCGGTGAAGGAACTCGGCATGCCTATCGGTGTAACCATCGGTGGACTGGTTCGCGGTGAAGAAGGAATGCTCGTTTCGGGTAATACACAGATAGAACCGGGCGACTCGGTGATGGTTTTCTGCCACAACATCAACATGAAGAAAATTGAGAAATACTTCATATAAGCGCGAAGGAGATAGAGACATACTTCATATATGATAAACAGAAAATTAATATATAAGGTTTTAGGGCAACTGCTTTTCATAGAAGCATTCCTGCTCTTCGTCAGTCTGCTGGTAGCTTTCTATTACCAGCAGGATGACATCTTTGCCTTCATTGTGGCAACACTTACCACCATCGGAGGCGGACTGGTGCTGAAATGGCGAGGACACGGAGCAGATAACTCAATGTCGCGCCGTGATGCCTATCTCGTGGTAACGCTCTCATGGATTGTATTCAGTTTCTTCGGAACCCTCCCCTTCATGATAAGTGGATACATCAACAACTTTACCGATGCCTACTTTGAAACCATGTCGGGATTTACGACAACGGGAGCCACGATATTAGACGATGTAGAATGCTTCCCCCACGGACTGCTTTTCTGGCGTTCGCTCACCCAATGGATAGGCGGTCTGGGAATCGTGTTCTTCACCATCGCCCTGCTGCCATCGCTTGTAGGAGGACAGACCAAGGTGTTTGCTGCCGAGGCTACAGGACCTATCAAGACAAAACTGCATCCCCGGCTTTCCACTTCGGCTAAATGGATATGGAGTATCTATCTGATGCTCACCATTGCCTGTATCGCATCCTACTACGTGGCAGGAATGAATCTCTTCGACAGTTTCAACTATGCGATGACCACTACGGCTACAGGAGGGTTCTCTACACATAACAGTAGTACCTCGTTTTTCCATTCGCCGGCGCTGGAATACATCTGTGCCTTCTTCTGCTTCCTGTCGGGTGTTAATTTCACCCTGCTCTATGCAGCCGTCATCAAGTTCAAGATCAAGGATCTGTTCAAGAATTCTGAGTTTAAGTTCTATATGCTCCTCGTTACAGCCTTCACGGCTTTCATCATGGTAGAGCTGATAGCGATGCGCAACTACGATGTGGAACATGCCTTCCGCAGCGCCATCTTCCAGGTGGTATCATTCATCACCACCACGGGATTATTTAACGACGATGCTGCTGTGTGGCCTCACGTTACCTGGGTGGTATTGGCAGCCTGCATGTTCTTCGGAGCCTGCTCGGGCAGTACGAGTGGAGGTTTGAAATGTATCCGTGGCGTGATGCTGGTAAGAATGGTGAAGAATGAATTCCGCCAGATTCTGCATCCTAACGCCGTGCTGCCATTGAAGATTGATGGTGTGAACGTACCGATGCAGAAGCGTGTTACGCTGCTTGCCTTCCTCACCACTTATCTCATCATCTGTCTGGTGATATCGTTCACGATGATAGCCATGGGCATCGACAATACCAATGCCATCACCATCACCCTGAGTTGTGTGGGTAATGTGGGACCTACGCTGGGTACGGAAATCGGACCAACCATGTCGTGGAGCGAACTGCCGGATGTGGCAAAATGGTTCTGCTCGCTGATGATGCTCATCGGTCGTCTGGAAATATTCAGTGTGCTGGTTATCTTAACGCCAGCATTCTGGAGAGAGAACTAACATACCCAGAGGGGGAGTTAGAAAATAAAAGAGAAGTTGATATTTGAAGTAAGAAATACGCTTACTAGACTAAGTATATTTCGCACAAAAAGCGTTATATATAATAAGGTATAGGTTCAGCAAGAGCCTTACCGGAGAGTAAGAAACCGTACTGAAGAGTACATTTATAAACTAAATATAGGTAAAAATGAAACCATTAAAATTTCAACCGCTATTAAAATCCACCATCTGGGGTGGCAGTAAGATTATCACTTTCAAGCATCTCGACGTAAAGCAAGAGAATGTGGGAGAAAGCTGGGAAATCTCTGGAGTACCAGGAAATGAAAGCATCGTAGCCGATGGCGAGATGCAGGGCAAGAGCCTCAACGAGGTTGTTGCAGAACGGAAGGGAAGCTTCCTCGGAGAAGAGAACTACAAGCGTTTCGGCAATGAGTTTCCACTGCTCATCAAGTTTATCGATGCCAACCGTGACCTCTCTATCCAGGTGCATCCTAATGATGAAATTGCCAAGAAGCAAGGTAAGGAACGCGGCAAGACCGAGATGTGGTATGCGCTGCCATGTGAGCCGGATGCCAAGCTCTACAACGGCTTGAAGATGCAGATTACTCCTGAGCAGTACAAGGAGATGGTAGAGAACGATACCATCACCGATGCCCTGGCTCAGTATAACGTGAAGGAGGACGACTGCTTCTTTATCCCAGCCGGCAGAATCCACACCATCGGAACAGGCTGTTTCGTTGTCGAGATTCAGCAGACCAGCGATGTTACCTATCGCATCTACGACTTCAAGCGCAAGGACAAGGATGGCAACTATCGCCAGCTCCACACCAAGGAGGCTGCTGAGTGCATCGACTACACCGTATTGCCAGACTATCGCCAGCACTACACTCCTGCCAAGAACCAGGGTGTAAGCATGGTGCAGTGCCCTTACTTCACCACAGCCGTTTATGATCTCGATGAACCAATAACGCTGGATTATTCAGAGTTGGACAGCTTCGTGATTCTGATTGGCTTGAAGGGTGAGGCTAAGATTACCGACAACGAGGGTAACGAGATTACGCTCCAGGGCGGCGAAAGCATCGTTGTTCCTGCCAGCACCAAGACATTGAAGATAGAAGGAACCTTGAAGTTCCTGGAGGTTTTTTAAAGGTAAAAAAGTAAAAAGGTAAAAAAGTAAAAAGAGCCTGGCGGGATGTCATCTGCCTGCTTTCTTTTTACTTTTTTACCTTTAAATATCCTTTTTACCTTTCCAAATACTTTTCCACATCCGCCTGAATCTTCTGGAATTCCGGTGAGAACTGGTAGAAGGTGTTTTTCTTCATCATCATTTTTACCTTGCCCAGACTATTCTCATAGCATGCCATCTCGGTGCGTGCCTGCTCGGAATGGAGGGCACGGTCGCGGATTTCATTCTCCCTATCGTTGCGCAAAGCATCGCAGACGCTCTGGACGATAGGACTAACTACCAGGTCGAAGAGATGATGACCCTGTATATATAAATAGGTATTGCTCTCGTTTACACCCAGATTGTTGAGGTAAAGAGCCATTTCATCCAACTCATCCTTAAACTTCTTGAAGCGGCGCTCCAGCTGGAACAGCTTTGCCCGCACCTTCTTTCCCAAATAATCTATCGCCCATTTAGGATCCTGGATTCGAACAGAAGGCAGCATGATGACCTTATCAAACTCCGCCATATCAAAATGCATCGACATCTTGCGATGACGCACATAGAACAGCATGTGCCATAAGAAGAGGGGCCAGATGGTACGGGAATAGGACTCAAGAAAACGCTCGAAATCGAAGATGCGACGGTCGTTGAGCGTCACCATTACACAGGTTTCGTGCAATCCTCTGGCATAACATTGGAAGTTTTCAATGGCATAGGCATAGGTATGGAAGATGTAAGGATTCTCCAACATCTGCTGGGAAGACTCGGTTGAGCCCTGACGCAGATAATCGTAATCGGCATCTACACAGGCTATCATATCCCTACCTACTCCCTTCAGCATACTGGAGATAGCAGCCTTCTTGCCTCGGTCTAAATGCTGGTTACGGGTAGGCAGCATGATATCAAAATAGCGTTTTTCATTCTCAAACTTTCCCAGTACAGAACGCCAGAAGAAGACATCATCATAGCTCTCGACGTAAGCCACAATCTTGCGCCGAGCCTTCTTCGAGGTCATCCTGTTGGCTGCCTCGAAGAACTGGGAATTGATATTATCAGTTAAACGTTTAGCCATAATATTCGTTTTTCACTTATATCGTGATGTCGCTCACATCCGTCACCCTATCGGTCCATCCATCCATGACCACAGCAGGACTGTGGGTGGTCATGATGATCTGGATATTCGGATTAAGCTGCAGCACCAGACCGATGAGCTGCTTCTGCCATTCAAAATGAAGGCTGATTTCCGGCTCATCCATAAAGAGGACATAAGATTGGTTGTCCTCCACCAGCACGGTAAGGAGGATGGCGAGAATCTGCTTCTCACCAGCCGAGAGCTGATAAGGCGAGAGCTGCTCACCTATCTGGTTGAAGCGGATTTCGTTGGCAGTACGGATGATGGTCTTGCCGGTATCCTTGAAAAGATTATCTACCATATCCTGGAACATCTTCTTCGGTTCACTCAGCTTCTGAGCCTTGAAGGCTGCATCCGGTTCGCCGCTCTGAAGCACAGCGATGATGCGGTTGCCGATATTCACCTGATAATCCAGATACTTGCGCTGCAGCTGGAAGAGCTGCCAGTCGAGTTCGGTAACCAGAGTGAGGTCTATCTTGTTGATCATCTCGGCATTCATCAATGGTCTATCTACCGAGCGGATTACATCATATCTAATCCACTTTGCCTCCTCCGGCTCCACCTTCAGATGCACACCCTTGATCATGTGACTAGGGAATTCGCCGCCAGCCGCCAGGCCCTTTACCACCTTATTTAATATAGTACTCTTGCCCACGCCGTTTACACCACTCAGGATATTGACACGGCGGTCGAGGTTCCAAAGAATATGTTTGGTACCGCTCCAGAGAGATTCAATCTCTATCTGTTTGATATAATCAGCATATTTTTGCATAAGAATAATCTCCTATCTTTAATAGTCAAGAACGGAAAAAGACTATTGTCTTAACTTCTTAACTCCTTTAAGTTTCAAAAAATATACCGCAAATATAGCAAAATTCCTCGAATTTTTGTACCTTTGCACTCGATTTTATTCAAAAATAGGAAGATTTAAATAGAAATAAGGAAAAAATGGATAACAAACGACCTCTTATCGCCCACCTGTGCCTCTTCTGTTCCGGCGCATTCTGGGGACTGATGGCTCCCGTAGGCAAGGATGCCATGCTTCACGGCATCGACGGCATCGACCTGGTGAGCTTCCGTGTATTGGGTGGTGCCCTCCTCTTCTGGATAGCATCATTCTTCACCAAAAGAGAACATATCCCTACCAAGGACATCATCAAGATGGCAGGTGCCGGCATATTCGGACTGGTATGCAACCAATGCTGCTATACCATCGGTCTGAGTCTCACCTCGCCAAGCAACTCCAGCATCATGACTACTTCGATGCCTATCTTCGCCATGATTCTCTCGTTCCTGATTCTGAAGGAACCTATCACCTGGAAGAAGGCGATCGGTGTGCTGATGGGATGCAGCGGAGCCTGTATCATCATCCTGACGAGTGCTACGGCTGGCAATGCCAAGGTAGGAAATATCTGGGGCGACCTGCTCTGTATCTCGGCACAGCTTTCGTTCGCTCTCTATCTGGCACTCTTCAAGCCGCTGGTTCAGAAGTATTCGCTCTTCACGGTAAACAAGTGGATGTTTACCTGGGCAACTATCTTCATCTGGCCTTTCACGATAGGACACGTATCGGACATTCCTTTCGCCCAGGTTCCGATGAGCACCTGGTGGGAAACGGGCTACGTCATCTTCTTCGGCACTTTCCTGGGTTACATCTGCATGATGATTGGTCAGAAGACGTTGCGCCCTACCGTGGTAAGTGTATATAATTATGTGCAGCCGCTGGTATCAGTCACCGTGAGTGTTATCGTGGGTCTCGCCGTATTCAAGGGTATGCAGGCGATTGCTGCCATCCTCATCTTCTCTGGTGTATGGCTCGTGGTAAAGAGCAAGTCGAAGAGAGATATCGACCAGCACGACCACAGCCTGGCCTACGAGAAAAGGCATGCTTAAAAGATATAATGTCGATTTATAAAACTGAAACTGTCCCCATCTGAGATAACAGATGAGGACAGTTTTTTATATAAGAAAAGAAGATCAGCAACCGAAATAAACCATCAGTCCGCCCAATACGATATAAAGCAGGGCGTATGGGATGGCCGAACGGAGAATCTCTCCATCCTTTCCCTCCATATCGCAGGCTGCAGTAGCAATGGCGATGCTCTGCGGACTGATCATCTTGCCACCCGTGGCTCCCGTGGTATTGGCTGCAACCAGCCAGTTTTCCTGACCGCCCTCCATACCGAAGAATGTGCTCTGCCCCGTCATACCCAACTGGTTGGCAACATGAGCCTGGAGCTTGGCAAAGAGGATATTCGAAGAGGTATCAGAACCCGTTACGAAGGTTCCGATGGCACCAATCATCGGCGCAACCAGAGGATAGAAATCTCCCGTTACTGCCACCAGTCCGGAGGCGATGGCAGTAATCATTCCCGAATAGTTCATCACACTTGCCAGGGCTATCAGCGAACAGATGGTCACCACCGTCTTACGCAGATTCACCGTGGTACGGGCAAGAATCACCATCAATCTCTTAAGGCTCAATCCCTGAATCAATCCACCAATCGTAGCACCCAGGAAGAGCATCAGGCCCGCATTGGATATCCAGCCAAACTTAAAAGTGCTGTCGAGCACTGGCAGATGAACTGCACTCACCAGATGACTTTTGAGGAAAGCATTGACCGGAGGACAGAGTGCTCCGGAAACCAGGATGAATATCAATATAAAAAGGTAAACGCTCCATGCCTTCATACTCTCGGCAAGCGTAAAGGTTTCCTTATCCTGCACCTTGCTCTTTCTGGCAAATACCTTGGCGTATGCGATGATGGCGATAATGGCAGCCAGCGAACCGATGATGGCTGGAGTCTCCGAACCGAGATAATAGCCGCAGACAAACTGCACTACCACGGAAATCACTCCCACCCAAAGGGCGATGATGAGATTCTTGATAAGATTATGCTTATCTGTAAGCGTCAGGATAATAAAAGGCAGGATGATAAAGAGAGGTGACAGCTGGATAATGGCGAAGGCCGAAGTCTCGCAAATCTGTGCCGCCGAAGCCGATCCGCTTTCAGCCACCTCGTTACAGAGCGTAGTAACCGGTACACCCACAGCACCAAATCCCGTAGCCACGGTATTACCAATCAAGGAAACCAGAGCCGAGAACATCGGTTTGAAGCCGAGTCCGATGAGGATGGCAGCAGGTATCGCCACCGCCGTTCCGAAGCCCGCCATACCTTCGAGCAGTCCGCCGAATCCCCATACGAGGAGCAACACGAGCAGTCCCTTATCATCGGTAATCGATGTAAACTGCCTCTTGATCACCTCTATCTGCTTGCTTTCCACGAGGATATTATAGCTGTAGATAGCCATCAGGATGATGATGAGAATCGGGAATACCGCCTTCAGGATGCCTTCCACCACCGCCCATCCCGTCAGGGCGATCACGCTGTCCTCCGCATGTTCCGGGGCAATCATGCCCAGCGGCGAAGCAGCGAAGAGAGCAAGCAACACGGTAATTACGAGCGTCAGCAAGGCGCTTTTATGACCTGCCATCTTGAAGCCGAGCATCAGGATGAACAGCAACACGATGGGAATAATAGAAACTACAGATGCCATAAGCCATTCAGTTTTTTAATGTTTTCGATTGCTAAATTTTATGTTTATGACTACAAAAATAACATTTTTCTTTGAAAAAAGAAAGCATTTTTTGAAAAAAATCTCTTCTTAGATGTCCGATTTTTCAATTTCATACGTCTATAGAATGTAAAGGTTATGAGAACAGAAGAATTCAACCATATCATCCTACCGATGCGCAGCAACTTGAAAGCGTATGCGCTAAGGTTGACTGAGAGTGACGACAATGCCGAAGACCTCGTGCAGGAAGTCATGCTCAGGCTGTGGGACATGCGCCAGAATATCCACGCAGAAGATAACCTCAAGGCGCTAGCCATCACCATCATGCGCAACAAGTTTTATGACCAGTGCCGACATGAGGAACGGAACTTCACCACCGACAAGGTGATGGAAGTTCCCATAGAAGACCGGCGGGCAGAGCAACGGGACGAGGTAAACCTCATCAGACAGATAGTGGCACAGCTCCCGCCCTTGCAGCAGCAGATATTCCGCATGAAGGAGATAGAAGGCTATACTGCCGATGAAATCATGCAGATAACGGGATGCACTGCCGATAATCTCCGAAAGAATCTCTCCAGAGCCCGACTCAAAATCAGAGAGACCTATATGAATATCGTGAAACAGAACAAAATAAAGAAGGAGGAAAAGTTATGAATGATGAAATAAAAAGAATACAGGACTTGCTCGACAAGTATATGGATGGTGCCACATCCAATGAGGAAGAGGCAACGCTCAGAAAATATTTCGAAGAGCATGGCAATGATATTCCGGAAGAATGGGAATCCTATCGCGCTCTCTTCGGCTATATCGGATTCGAACAGATGAATCTTTCTCAAATTCTAAAAGAAGAAGAGAAGGAGATAGAAAAGGAGGATATTCTAGAAGATGAAGAAAAGAATATCCCAAAGAAAGAAGAAAAGAAAGAGGAAGCTTCTCGCAGCAGATGGCTCAAATATTTCGGCACTTCTGTGGCAGCCGCCGCTATCATCGCATTCCTGATTGTGGGCATCCAGAAGATAGCCCAGCCTCAGCCTGAATGTTATGCGGTTATCGATGGAAAGGTTTATACCGACCAGGAGTTCGTTCACCACGAAGCCCTGGATGCCCTGGAAGATGTTTCGGCAGATTCCGAAGATCCATTCAGTGCCCTGGATATGATGAAACAATAAATTCATCTTTTAGATGAAACAATCAATCAAACTATAAAGTATAATATATATATAATAAGGTATAGAATATGAAACGATGCAACTTGATAAAACGCTTCTTCATCGGACTGCTTCTTATCGTGGTAGCCTCGATTTCGGCTAATGCCCAGGAGGGACTATACGTAAAAAGTATATTCCAACGATTCGGGCACGCCAAGGAATGCAAGATGGTTACGATGCAGAATGCGCAACTCAAAGGTTACAGGCTCAAGATATACAAGAGCCTGGTATATAAGAACCATGCCACGGAAATAGCCCACTATCTGAAGTCCGACCGCAAAGCTGCGAAAAAGATCAGAGAGGTGGTGGAGAATGGCAAGATGGTGAGCGGCTATTACATGATGGCACCCTTGAGCAATGGCAACAACCGCTTTATCCTCTTCAGTAATCCGAGTAAAAGCAAGGGAACCGTGATTTATATAGAAGGCGACCTGTCGCCCGAAGACATCATGAAACTCTGCTATTCCAGAAGATAGAAACAACATTTTCCTACAGGAATCCTCTCAATAAGAATAAGAAACAACATAAAATATTGTATTATGAATATCAAAAACGTAATGATGATGGCTGCCATGATGCCAGCCTTCGCCCTTGCTGAAACCAACAGCAACTGTGCACCAGTCTCTGTAGAGGCTAACGACACCACAATCAGAGTGAACGACCAGAACATCGTCATCAAGCAGGATGGTGAACAGACTTCTGTGAAGATATATAAGATGAACGGCAACGAGATGACCAAGATTTCCGAAACCCAATTCGTAGATGGTCAGGAAGTAGAAAAGGTATTTGTCACCTCGCCTTTCATCCCTCAGACCTTGAGCAAGCGCAAGCGCAGTCTGGAGAGTCATTATCCAACCTTCTTCTTCGGCTGCAGCCAGTTGCCAGGCAGCAGGGGAAGCATGGGAGGCAACAACGAGATGCACAGTCGCGACTCCAAGTCGTGGGAATGGGGCATCACCCTCACCAGTCTCTGCTTCCGGCTTTCCAACGAAATGGCGCTCACCTCCTCTCTCTCCATCGGACAGGTACACCACCATTTCAAGGACAATTATGTATTAAGCACCGAAAACGGGGTATCAGCAATGACTCCGATAGAAGGCGAAACGCTGAAGAAAAGCTATATCAGCTACAATGTGCTCCGCCTGCCTATCATGCTGGAGTGGCAGAAGCGCATAGGATGTCATGATGCATTCCTGGCGTTAGGTCCATCGGTAGAATACCGCTGGCACGAGCATTCCCGCTACTTCATCGGAAAGCACAAGCATACCGAAACGGGCGATATCAACCTCAACCCTATCGGCTTGAACTTCGAGGCCCGTGCCGGCTACTCAGGAGTAATGCTCTACGCCCGTGCCGGAATAACCCCGCTGCTCAATAAGACCAAGGCTCCCGAGTGTTACCCGATGACCATCGGCTTAGGATTTAGACTGTAAATTCTCTTAAAAAAGTGGCGATAGGTGTGAGAAATCTCATAAAAAAACATAGATTACGCACACCTATCGCCACTTTTTGCTATTTATCGCCTTATTTTAGGCTATAGTAACAGAGAGAACTTTGTTATTTATTTTAACTCAATCTCCATATTTTTATTTGGCACGAAGGACATGTTTCCTTCATAACATGGCTTGGCTGAATCATATTTGCCCGAGAAATCAGAACGATATACCATCACATGATAAGTGCCGGAAACTAAGTTCGATAGATTGAAACTTATATTATAGTTGCACATACAGTCTGCCTCAATCGTGGAATCTCCCAAAGGAATTAAAACAATACGGATTTCTCCGTCTTGTGAACATACTTGAGGGCTAAATCCATTTACTGCACAATTTTCCTGAAGGTCTGTCACTTGAAAATGAGCAATACCTTTTGCATCAACAGAAACCAACATCTTTGCAGACTTTTCTTTTTCTGCTTTATAATATTCAGGACGACTTTCTGTTGCTGAGAAGGAAGAAATACAGCCAGAATTTACCACATCACTCATTCTTACCTGCTCCATGATATTCTGTTCCGTAGAACAAGCTCCCATTGCCATAGCAGCCATAACTAAAAATACAACTTGTTTAACCATAACTATATCTATTTTTAATTTTGAATTGAACGAATTGACTCAATCAACTTATAAGTATCGATTATTGCTTCTAACGATTGTTCTGAGGAACTCTTTCGTTTCTCTACTGCATCGACAAAACTTTTGATGGTATCAAAGTAGCCTTGCGTAACTATCTGATTGTTATGGATAGTTGGCACGAAGTTATTTCTGTCGAACAAATGAACATCGACCCTCTTCCGTTGAAAAACTTTCTCGACAGGTACACCCATCAACGTAGATTGCTTACCTTTATATATCAAACTCTCCATCTGCTCCATTTCAAAGATGCCAGATGAAGTATTTACCGTCATGCACTCTTTTGCATCATTCCAAGAATAACCAGTTGACAGTTCTAAAACACCTGTGGCTTTTTCGTGTTCGAGTACCAACATAAGTGTATGATGCTCTATCCAGCCAGCAAACTTAACTTCTGCCTTTCCGAATAGAAACGTCACATAATCCAATGGATGAACGAAAAGATCCAACATCGCATCACCTTCAGGATATGCTCCTGTAAGATATTTGAGATTGTAGCTCATTCTTCCCTTGCTCTTCTGTAATTCCTTTTTTAGGATACAGATGACGGGGGCATTCCGCTTTTGCAATCCAACAGTTACTTGCGGAAAGCCGGCCGCTTTTCTCATTTCGATCAGTTGCAACAGTTCGTCTTCACTCTGGCATGGAGGCTTTTCTATAAATAGAGCCTTGCCACTCTTGATAACCTCCGAAGCTATCGTGAAATGAGATTTTGGAGAAACCGACACAAACACGCCCTTAATGTCATCATCATGCAAAATATCATCTAAAGATGTTGTCGCACAGACATTGGGATAAGCCGCTTCTATGAACGGTAACTTGTCTTCTGACTTGCAGCAAATATATTTCAATGGAACATGAAGATAGTTCAGAACAGGGTACAGATTATTTGTACTATGGTTACCAATGCCCACAAAAGCATAATTGCCACCATATTTCTGCTTCAACTGCCTCATGCTCCTTACCCGCTTATAACGTTCGATAATGTTCTTTATATATTCCATTAGCCATTAATTCGATTTATGTATTCCCTATATGTTTCATTAACGTTGTTTGTCCATTGATATTTTCCATAAACAACTTGAATGAGCTTCTTTGGCAGAAATCTTTCAAGGTTTCGCAGCAATATCAAATCATATTTTCGATGGAAGTTGATCCAACAGGCATTGCATTCCTTCGAGTATCTGCATTGCTCCTTATGTGCGAATCTCGAATTGAATATATCATCCAGCGAATGTGTATGGATGTTGCCAAGCTTCACATCGAGATTCTGGCATAGTGGAACATCGCCATTCGAGTGAATCACCAATTCGCTAAAGATACTTTGGCAACGCAGTTTGAGATTGCCGTTTCGCCATTCTTCATACAAGGCTACAAAATCAAAATTTTCTTCTGTATCATGTATGTTCTGAGGTATGTTTTGAATGTAATTTTCAAAATCTACAGAAAGAAGCTCTACCGTAGTATCAAAGAAATCCATCGTTCCATAAATCCCGATTCTCACGTCAATGTCATATTCCTTTGCCACCTCTATGACATATCGCATATCAGAAAAGGAATTCCAGGGTGACAGGCAGAACATGAGGGAGATAGGAACCTCATCTCTCACCGCTTTCACAACCTCTATTACCTTATCATGCCCATTGCATCCTCTCATGCTCTTGTATGTTTCCTTATCACCATCAAGAGATACATACAAATGAGAAGGATGAAACTTTCTCACGGCATCTATCACTTTTTGGGGATTTAAGCAGTTGGATAGTAATGTATAATTGGGATGGTTCTCCTTGAACCACTCCATTATTACATCTGCCTCAGGATGAAGCAGGAACTCCCCACCTTCCAATCCAACAACCGTATGCTGAGAGATGCATTTACTGCGCATAATTTCCCTAATGTCTTTAAAAGAAAGATGCTCTACTGGCTTTTGCCAAATTGAGCAATGCTTGCAACGGGATTGGCATTTTGTTGTGGAATACAACATTAGCGTACTCAGCATCTTGTGCCGAGGACGTAACATATTGTTGAGGTACATAACCCCATTTCGTATATAGTCTTTTGTCTTGTACATGCGTCTTTAGAAACTTTTGTGTTTCTACTATTAAAGATACACCAAGAGTTCTAAAGACTGCACGGGACATTGTTTTTACCATGTAAACCTGATTCCGAATGGAACGGTAATGGTAAACGGATGCTCTGTCCAAATTGTACGAGTAGTACTTCCATTAGGTATGTGCCAACTGAATGTCGGTTCCAGATAAACACCCCAATTCTTCGCAAAATTATATTGTAATCCGATACCCGTACCAACTGTCCATTGGAATGGCGGGGTAAAATGCCAGCTATCTGAATATGGAACTACAGTTCCTGTTACATATTGTTCATCTGTCTTGCCAGATAAAGGTATGTTCAGGATGATACCTGCGGAAGTGTATGCTGTCCATCTGTTTGCGCCAAACCACTTGTATGACAAACGCAAAGGAATACCCAAATAATGAATTTTCTGTCGCTTTTGTACATAGTAGTCATCCTCACCCAAAATGAATTCAGACTTCAGTTGGGAGTATTGAAGACCAGTCTCCATGTTCCAATTTCTATTGATAGTCTTAGTCATGGACAATCCAAATGTGATTGGTTTGTCATGATACTCATGCTCTACGATTTTTCCACCGTTTTTAATGTTATTGATGTTGTTCGTATTGTTGATGGCGATTTCCATAAGAGCCTTTTCTGCCTCCGACATATGGTCATGCGCATTCTGCTGTAAATACTGAGAATATTGCTCCCAAGTTGAAAACATTTGTGGACCTGAAGGTTGAGGACCATCGGTTATATCTTCTCCCTTGCCCACAAGCATCTTATAAGCACTCTGAGCCAATGCAGAACCCACAGAACCCATGGCAAGCAGTTGCCACTTGCTTTTGTAACTTGGAGTAATTTCCTTTGCTATAAATTTTTCTAGCTCAGGAACAACCTGTTTTATTGTATCGAGTGAAGCGCTATCTTTATCTATTGCTACTACAATATTGATTGCCGAATCAGTCTTTTCATAATTAGTTTCGACATCAGTTTTGAAATCAGTTTCATGATCTGTTTGAATGCCAACAGAATCAACAACAATGTAATCCGGCAATTTCATTTTGCTCGGACTTGCCGTTGCTATTATATTCTTGTCAACCACAGAAGATTGAGTAGTTGGCTGCACAGTTACACGATCAACAGAACGCTTTCCCTTGGCAGCATCATTTATTTTGGCTACAGGATGTTGTTCCTTTTCCGTACCTCTCTTCCAGAACAGATATTTATATATAGGTATGCTGACGAGCAATATGGAAATGACAGCCAGCATTCGCCTGTTTACCATATTACGCAACAATCCCTTTGCTCTTGTCAATTGTGATGATGAACTGTGTGGCTCAATACCAAGCTTTTCTGCAATTTCTTTATGCGAAAAGCCGTCAATGACAGCCATTCTGAACACGTTGCAGTATCCGGAAGGCAACTTGTCGATAAGCTCAAAAAGTTCTTTTTCTTCCAATTTGGAATCAGAAGTATAAGAACTTTCCACATCAAACCCATCCCCAATTTCCGAGAAAGACAGCACTTGTATCTTACGCTTCCTCTCTAAATATCGCAAGGATACATTTTTAGTAATGGCAACAAGCCATTCCCCAAACTTTGAAGCATCCTTTAGCTTTTCCAAAGAATAATAAGCTCGTATAAACGATTCTTGGACGAGGTCATCCACCGTGTCCTCGTCCTCTTGGGTAATTTTTATGCAAGCGTTTCTCATCCTTTGAGAATACGCATCATAAACTGTTTTCAAGGCGTCAGTATCACCTGCCTTTACTCTTTCTATCAGCTTTTCTATCTTCATGTTGGGTGTGCGATATTGTGCACAATATATATAAGATACGTGAAAAAGCGAAAAGACTGCATAAGAATTTGTTAAAAACATAAAAATAAAATAGACCTAATGAACAAGAGATGGTTCACACAGCCAAATTAAGTAACAAATCACAGCCAAATTAAGTAACGAATCACAGCCAAATTAGGTAATTTTGCCCATTTTTCTGCTAAAAAATGCCTGAATACCACAAACGTGGTAGCAGGAATACTACTCATGTGCTATTTCAGAATCCAAAAAATCGCCGTACCTTTGCAGCGTCAATCAGAACAAACAGCCAATCTGATTTCTGGGCGACAATTTATATAAATGAATAGATTGAATATTAACGTAAAATTAAAGAAAGGACATAGATTATGAGTACAGAAAAGAAACTTCGCTTTGAGACACTTCAGTTGCATGTAGGTCAGGAAAATCCAGATCCAGCTACCGACGCTCGTGCGGTGCCTATCTACCAGACCACAAGTTACGTGTTCCGCAACTCTCAGCACGCTGCCGATAGATTCGGACTCCGTGACGCAGGTAACATCTATGGTCGCTTGACCAACTCTACTCAGGGTGTATTCGAAGACCGTGTGGCTGCCCTCGAGGGTGGTGTAGCAGGTTTGGCTGTCGCTTCTGGTGCTGCCGCCGTTACCTACGCTCTGCAGAACATTCTTCAGAATGGCGACCACATCGTAGCTGCCGACAACATCTATGGTGGTACTTATAACCTCATCACTCATACATTATCCACACAGGGTGTAAGCTACACCATCGTGGATCCTCGCAACTTCGAGCAGGTAGAGGCTGCCATCCAGGACAATACCAAGGCACTCTATGCAGAGACCTTCGGAAATCCGAACTCTGATGTAACCGATATCGATAAGTTGGCAGAGATTGCTCATCGCCACAACATCCCATTGATTATCGATAACACCTTCGGCACCCCATACCTCATCCGTCCTATCGAGCACGGAGCAGATATCGTGGTTCACTCTGCAACCAAGTTCATCGGCGGTCACGGTTCATCTCTCGGTGGTGTCATCGTAGATGGCGGTAAGTTCGACTGGAAGGCAAATGCCGACAAGTTTCCTACTCTCGCTAAGCCAGACCCATCTTATCATGGTGCCGTATTCGCAGATGTAGCCGGAGCAGCAGCCTTCGTAACCCGAATCCGTGCGGTCATCCTTCGTGATACCGGTGCAACCATCTCTCCATTCAACGCCTGGATTCTTCTTCAGGGCTTGGAGACATTGAGCCTCCGTGTAGAGCGTCACGTTCAGAATGCATTGAAGGTGGTAGAGTATCTGGAGAACAACCCTAAGGTGGCTAAGGTTAATCACCCAGCCGTTCCTTCTCATCCCGACCACGAGCTTTACAAGAAGCTCTTCCCTAACGGCGGTGGTTCTATCTTCACCTTCGATATCAAGGGCGGCGAGAAAGAGGCATGGGAGTTCATCGACCACCTGCGCATCTTCTCTTTGCTGGCTAACGTAGCCGACGTGAAGTCACTGGTTATCCACCCAGCAACAACCACCCACTCTCAGCTGAGCCCAGAGGAGTTGGAGGAGCAGCACATCTATCCTTCTACCGTTCGCCTGAGCATCGGTATCGAGAACATCGACGACCTGATTGAGGCTCTCGAAGAGGCATTTACCTACGTAAAGTAATTTCAGTGTTGAATGTTAAATGTTGAATTGCCTGACGGACAATAACGGCATTCAACATTCAACACTCAACATTAAAATTCAACATTCAACACTCAACACTTAACATTAAAAAAATCATTATGGCAAAGATATATAAGCAGATTACTGATTTAATCGGTAAGACCCCATTGGTAGAATTGGGTAAGTATTCAGCATCCAAGGGTTTGGAGACTCCTGTGATTGCTAAGGTAGAATTCTTCAATCCTGGCGGAAGCGTAAAGGATCGTATCGCACTTGCGATGATCGAAGACGCTGAGCAGAAGGGCATCCTGAAACCAGGTGCCACCATCATTGAACCAACCAGCGGTAACACGGGTGTAGGTTTGGCTCTGGTATCAGCCGTAAAAGGCTATCACCTCATCCTCACCATGCCAGAAACCATGAGTGTGGAGCGCAGAAACCTGGTGAAGGCTTACGGCGCAGAAGTGAGATTGACCAGCGGCAAGGACGGAATGCCTGGCGCCATCAAGGCTGCCGAGGAGCTCCGCGATTCCATCCCAGGTTCTGTGATTCTGGGACAGTTTACCAACCCAGCCAATCCTGCCAAGCACTATGCCACAACCGGACCAGAAATCTGGGCAGATACCGATGGCGAGGTTGATATCTTCGTAGCCGGTGTAGGAACAGGTGGAACCATTTCGGGTATCGCCAAGTACCTGAAGGAGCAGAATCCTAACGTGAAGGTGATTGCCGTAGAGCCTGCCACATCGCCTGTATTGAACGGCGGACAGAGCGGTCCTCACAAGATTCAGGGCATCGGTGCCGGTTTCATTCCAGAGACTTACTCTTCAGAATATATCGATGAGGTATTGGATATTCAGAACGATGATGCTATCAAGGCAGGTCGTGACCTGGCTCAGACCGAGGGCCTCTTGGTAGGAATCTCATCAGGTGCTGCCGCCTTTGCAGCCACCGAGATTGCGAAGCGTCCTGAGAACAAGGGCAAGAAGATTGTAGCCCTCTTGCCAGATACAGGTGAGCGTTATTTAAGCACTGTACTCTACGCTTTCGAGGAGTATCCATTGTAATTCACAATCGGATATTTTCTGATGAAAGCAGAATCTATCATAATTTCCCCAACCAGCTTTCCCATAGCAGGTTGGGGATTTTTATTTTTCGGAACTTCATATATATTTGCAAATGCGATACTACCCCAATTCCTTCTGCAACTTGCGAGAATCGAGTATAAATTCCAGCATTTATCATTTAAAAGATTATAAAAATCAATAAATATCATTACGAGTTCCCATAGTGGGAACTCTCATTTATTTTATTTTTCCTATCTTTGCAAAAGATTACCACTTTGGAGGCGCCACGACAAAAACAGTAATTTGTGAATCTCTACTTCCGAAAGCTAACGGAGGCGGAGACAGGGGGATTTGTGTCCGAAGCCAAAGAGCGATACCAAACATCTTCTGCTCTGTTCACGGTGACACGGTGACACGATGACACTAGTTTTTCAACTTTTCGCCTCGCACGCGGGCAGGCAGGAACTTTCGGCTTGATTTTTCCTGCCTGCCCGCGCGAGAGTAAATCTTCAGAAATCACTGTCATAAGTGTCACCCTGTCATCCAGAAGCAGGTTACTTCCGAATCAAAAGTCAAAGACTTACGACGCAAAAGTCAGGCACTTACGCCCCGTAATCCCCTGGCTTACGAACCGCAATCCAATCATAAAGCCCTTAAAAATCAAACAAGCAAGGCATTTAGAAGTGATACCAAGCAAGGCATGTAAAAGGGCTTACAAACACCAGAGCAAAGAGAATCTATGAAAAAGTATGAGCAACTGTGAGCAAGTATGAGCAACTGTGAGTTGCCTCCTCACCGATTTCGTATCTTTGCATTGTGATTCAGAGATACTCAGCGGTTCCAATCAGCAAGCTATAGTAAGGCGTCCCCATAGCAAGCTATCCCCAGGCGGTCCCATCCCGCACAACCATGGCAAAGACCGCTTTGAAGTGATTTGATAGCCAACCAGCCAGGTATTAAAAAGAGAGTGGATTTGCGACAACCAGTTCCTATATAAAATAAAGTATAAGCTCGGGGAGGAATAAGTTTGAACCAATCGTCAAAGTTTAAAGAATACTAAAAGTTTCGTTTCCGCTTGAAAATTTCTTTTAAAATGCCTATATTTGCAATGCCGTTAGTAATGGCGGCAGACATAAAGAGGTAGCAACTACGCTTAGTTCGGACTGAGAATCTGGACAGTTCGCAGTACACAAGAATGACAGTTCCAGTTGTTTGCCCCAATATGTATACTAATATCCATCCCGCTTCTGTGGGATGGGTATCTCTATTTAGTTAATTTTGCAACCGAATTATCAACCCAGTCTGAGTAACATGGATTCATATTCTGGAATCATCATAGAAGAAAGTAGAAGGTCTGAGCAATTTTCAGACTTTACTCCCATACCTTGCAAAGGTTTCAACCTTCTTTGCAAGGCAAAGCGCTATGGCAGATGGTGGGTGCTCAAAGGCCTGAAGAAGCCATATCGCCAAGACGGAAACTACAAGAACCTGCTGCACAAAGAGTTCGATATCCTCATATCCCTACAGCATCCCAACATCGTATCAGCCTACAGCATGGAAGAAATACCGGAAATGGGTACCTGTATCGTGATGGAATGGATAGATGGTTTCACGCTGGAACACTGGAGCGGTAGGAAGACTGAGGGAGAAGACATCTTCCTCCAGTTGCTTGATGCTGTGCATTACATCCACGCCAAGCAGATAGTACACAGAGACTTAAAACCTTCCAATATCATGATTACCCATAACGGCAATCATGTAAAGCTCATCGATTTCGGACTTTCAGATACCGACGACTTTGCCATCCTCAAACAGCCTGCCGGCACACCGGGCTACATCTCACCAGAACAGATTGTATCCCAACAGGCAGACATCCGCAACGACATCTTCAGCATCGGTTGTATCCTGGAAAAGATACTTCCAGGCAAACCGTATACTGCCATCATCAAACGATGTAAGGCTCCCATAGCCCAGCGATATGCCAATGTGGATGAACTCAAAGCCGATTTCATGGCTCACAGAAACAGGCATCTATCCGGTATCAAGCGTATCGGAATCGCAGCTTTGGCCTGTATCATCTTATTAGGTTTCATCAGTTACTCTTTACTGCATCAGCAGGAAAAGAGCATTAGCATCATCCCTGAACATATCGAAGCCAAGAAGGATACATCCATCCGCCAGCAAACCAAGAAGCCTGCCCCACTTTCCAATGGCCAGAAATCCTTACAGCCAACAGCTACCGAGCCATCTTCTGCATCCCAGACACAAACTGCCGAACTCATATCCAAGGGAAAGAAGACAATCGACAAGATGTGGAAGGAATCCGGCATAGACACCATCCGGTCTGTTGAGAAAAAGAGCGAGGCATTCTATCGGTTTATAGATAAGAGCAATGATTTCATCACGACCACTTATCCGCAGACATTCTCTAAAGACATCGCCGGCAGCAAGAAGACAGATATCATCTATGAGCTGTCCTCTTATACCTCTGAAAGATATGTGAAGCCCACCTTGTCGAGATTTCAATCTTCCAGATAATGCTCCACGATGATGCCATTCTTCTGACCTATGGCATAAGTGACCGGCTCCCTATCTCCATGTTTCCAAGCATGGAAATAAGCAGGCTCATGATTGATAAAATGACGGCACTCAAAAGTATCATCTTTCGCCAATCTGGTATTTTCTGATGATACCACCTTGAAACTTCCGTTTCCCTGATACCTGATGATGCAGGTTCTGTCGGGCAGCCAGGAAAGTTTGAGCATCTGTCCCTCATAAAGATCATCGCATGAGATTTCCTTGCCGATAACCATCTGGCTCTGCCGTTCTCCCGTCCCTTGCGACAATCCGAACTCCTCAAAGTCTGCATAACCGAGAAAATTAGCCAGCACATTCTTGGTAAACTTACTGGCAGAAACCCCTTCGCTCACGTATCCCCAGAATCGTCGCAGCGTAGAGGCACTCACCCTTTGCTGGGTACGCTCCTCCACCTTTTCGCTCAACCAAACGAAGTCGCGGGGCACAACCATCTTGCGCCCCACCATCTTTTCTATCATTTCACGTAATATCTGTTCCATGCTGCAAAGATACTGAAACAAATCCAACCAACACACAAAAAGCCAATATTTCCACTAAAAACACCTCATATTTTGAACTTGGAACGGAATGGAACGCTGAAAAAGCAGAAAAAACACCTATTTTTGCAAAAAAATCAGCTCACAATGAACAACTTTAGAAAAAAAATGGTATATTTGCAGTGCTGTTCTAAACAAGCAGCAGACATGTTAAGGAAACAACCATGCTTGGTTCGTACTGAGAATCTGGACAATTCATTGTACACAAGAACGAAGACAGAAGTTGTTCACCCAACCGTGTATTATTGTATCCATTCCGCTTCGGCGGGATGGGTATCAACATATACCCATTGGTGTGAGCTGATTTTCATTCTTTGTGTACAGGTAGTCCAGAACCTTCAGAACAGAATGAAATTGGTTCGCACCTTTTTTGTGCCTAAGAATGAAATAACAAACAAGCAAATGATAATAACGTATGGAAGAATCAGAGAATTCATATTGGGAATAATAACAAATAAAAACTATAAGAATATGAAAAAGATTTATCTAATCATGATACTCTTCTTTGCGACAGCATCGGGAGTATTTGCACAAACTGCCAACATTGTCACCCTCATGCTAAAAGCCAAGTCTGGCGAAGCAGAAGCACAGAATGCTCTGGGCGAAGCATATTATGATGGGAAAGGGGTTACGGAAAATTTAACTGAAGCTGTAAAATGGTTCACAAAAGCTGCAGAACAAGAAAATGCTAAAGCACAATACAACTTAGGCATCTGCTATAAATATGGCTATGGAGTACAATACAGGGACCGTAGAGAAGCCGTAAAATGGTATACAAGAGCAGCAGAACAAGGAAATGCTGATGCACAAACCGCCTTAGGATACTGTTATGAATTTGGCGAAGGAGTAGACAAGAATCTTAAAGAAGCCGTAAAATGGTATACAAAAGCTGCTGAACAAGGACTACCTATGGCACAATGCAACTTGGGAGTCTGCTATAAATATGGCAACGGGGTAGAAAAGAACTTTGAAGAAGCCGTGAAATGGTATACAAAAGCAGCCAACCAAGAATATGCGCAGGCTCAATACAATCTGGCACTTTCCTATGATAAAGGCGAAGGTGTAGCTAAGAATGATTCGGAAGCTATGAAATGGTATCTCAAAGCGGTAAAAAACAATTACCCACAAGCAGCCTATTATTATGGTGCAATGCTCTTAGCGGGTGACAAGCAAAAGGGTGTAACAAAAAACATACCAAAAGGAGTCAAATATTTGCGCAAGGCAGCTGATCTAAAAAACCTTGATGCAATTCAGGTTTTGGTTGGTGCCTATTTATTGAAAATGGAAGGTAAGAATGATTTAGGTATTAGCAAAAATCTTTCTTACGCAGACTTTGTTAAGTATCTGAAAATTGGTGCAGAACAAGGAAATCAAGACATGAAAACTATTCTGGCCAATTTACCAAATTATAAATCAATGATAGCACAAGAAAAAAGTCTTGTAGCGAAATATGGTCAGAGAGCATACGACAACATCAAAAAGGGAAAGGTTTATATAGGTATGCCAGAAGGTATCCTTACCGAATACAAGACTTTTGAGACTGATGGTAGCAGATATCAAATGTACAAATACAACGGTCCTTACAGAGACTTAGTTGGTACTTATAAACAATATATCCCTTCCTATGGTCTCCGGCTGGCCAATCTTCTTGGGAAGGTATTCCCTAGAATCGTAAAGGTTAGAAATGGAAAGGTTACAAATGTCATATATTAATAACATTATTAAGTGGACTCATAAAAGCATTACATTTATTATGAAGCATTCATTTTTACAAACATTAAGCACCGCTTTTTCCTCTAAAATCGGAAAAAGTATCATTTTAGCAATATTCGTTATGCTAACAGGAAGCCCAACCTTCGGACAAGCAAGACGAGGCACTACACAAAAAGCCAATACAACAACTGTCACTAAGCCAAGCCCAAATTTGGTGAACGACTTTAACAAAAAAATCAAAAACCATTATTTCTTCAACAATAAGTCGAACAATAATGAGTGGGACATAGTATTCAAACCTGCTAATACTGAAGGAAAAGGCGGTGGAAATATCGTGATACCCATCTCTAAACATGGTCTGTCATTCTCATACAACATCACTGCAAACGGAAGTATCTATATCAAGATTGACAACGTCAAGATGAAGGAGGAGAAGATAACATGGCAAACTAATCCCGATGGGGTCATTTTAGAAGATCTATTTTTCCAATTGCAGAGCGACTCACTTAAATACGATGAACTTGTAAATTGGAATCCAAACGAAGAGCCAGAGATTGTCCCTACAACAAATGAAAACACTATCAAAAATATTGATAGTGTTGATGAAAAGCCATCTTTTCCTGGTGGTGAAAGTGCAATGAAGTCTTATCTGAACAGCAATGTAAAATATCCTGCTGTGGCACAGGAAAATGGCGTACAAGGACTTGTAATCGTACAGTTTATCATAGAGAAAGACGGCTCTATATCTGACGTTAAGATTAGTAGAAGCGTTGACCCGTCACTTGACAGGGAAGCCCTGCGTGTTGTTAAGGCTATGCCAAAGTGGAATCCTGGTAAACTGAATGGTACTGTAGTACGTGTAAAAAGCGAAGTTCCAGTTGCATTCGGTTTAAGATAAGAATCTATACCCAAAACGGGAAAGTGGCTGCTATAAAGTGGTAATTACATAATTTCAAATTACAAGACAATGAAAAAGAAACATTTTTTGATTATGATGTTTGTCTGTTTCACAACAAGCATCACAAGTTGCTCAAACAGCAATAGAAACAGTTCTGAAAATGGAATAGACTCAGCTGCCATAGCACAAGCTAAAGCTGACAGTATCGCGAGGGTTGACAGCATAGTTCGTGCTGATAGTATTGCAAGAGCAGACAGTATTGCTAAATCAAACAATTTGGCAGTAGGAATGTCTGTAAAGGAGGCATTACAGAAGTCTGGCGTCAAGAAAGATTATGCAGATGCATTTGATGGTCAACACCAAGGAGATGCCTTAGTTTTGATACAAAACGGCAAGAAGTTTCTCACAAATGTTAGTTATCACATGAAGAACGGCTTTGCTGAATGTGATCATCTCAACTTTGACCTTTTGCCAGACAGTTATGAAGGTGACATCACTCTGGTTAGAGCTAAGGACTGTGCTGCATCCGCAAAAATTGTAAAGGAAATCAAATAACAAGCCTCATGAGACATTCTATTATCACAGCATTAGGCGTTTGCCTAGTCGCATCATTTACCGCCTGTGGCAACAAACAGACTAAAGATGCTGAAACCGTAGACAGTACGGCAATAAAAGACACCATCGTTTCCGAAAAAGTAGAGCCACAAGTGGACTCTACAAAAATCTTTAGCGACACAGTTGCACAAAGAGGAAAAATGGTATATAAGGTAACACGCCAAGTAGAAGACGACATCGTATATGATGACGAAAGAGACTTGAATAAGAGCACATTTACTGAGTCTTTGCGCATCACCTTCAAAAACAATGGCAAAGTCAGCATAAAGGAAACATTGCAAGACGACGCCACTTGGAGTGGAGAATGGGAAGCGAATGGCTATGACATAACCATTTACGCCAACGATCTAGTCCTACGAGGTACCGTTTCCAAAGATTACAAGACACTTGAACTTACCTCAGAATCTATCTTCAAAGTAAGTTGGACAGGTTCTAGAAAATTAAGACTTCAATAAACCAATTACACTCATGGCTTTCCTATTGATATAATAGCGAATGCCATGAGTGTTTTCTTTATTTTCATCCTACGGGAGAGGAGAAGAGCATCTTCTAAGAGACTAAAGGTTAACTCCGTTAGAGACAAAAAAGCCAATATTTCCACTAAAAACACCTCATTTTTTAAACTTGGAACGGAATGGAACGCTGAAAAAACAGAAAAAACACCTATTTTTGCAAAAAAATCAGCTCACAATGAACAACTTTAGAAAAAAAATGGTATATTTGCAGTGCTGTTCTAAACAAGCAGCAGACATGTTAAGGAAACAACCATGCTTGGTTCGTACTGAGAATCTGGACAATTCATTGTACACAAGAACGAAGACAGAAGTTGTTCACCCAACCGTGTATTATTGTATCCATTCCGCTTCGGCGGGATGGGTATCAACATATACCCATTGGTGTGAGCTGATTTTCATTCTTTGTGTACAGGTAGTCCAGAACCTTCAGAACAGAATGAAATTGGTTCGCACCTTTTTTGTGCCTAAGAATGAAATAACAAACAAGTAAATGATTAGCGTATGAGACAACAGAAAGCACCTATTGATTACCAATTGGATTACATGGAGCACCTCTTCTTCAGCATTAAACACAAGAAGACCGAAAGCTATGTAATCCATCGTATCTGGGACAAGCTAGATGATGCGAGCATACTATTCAAAGGGCAACAGGAAGTTTTGTTACCTAATGGAAAGCATGCCCTTGCCGACCTGTATTTACCCCAACTCAACATCTTCGTAGAAGTAAATGAACCCTACCACGAAAATCAGGTTGAAGAGGATGAATACAGAAACACCAACATCGTAAATCTCACCCATGGTGACCTTTACATTATAAGATGCGGCAAACCTGAAAAGAAAGGAGAATGGAGAACTCTTGAAGAGATTCACCAACAGATAGATGAATGTGTTGCCTGTATCAAAGAAAAAATAGCCCAATCTAGAGACAGCATCAAGCCTTGGAATATGAGCAAATGGCTCACTGTAGAATACCATAAAGAGAAAGGCAATCTGAATGTTGAAGATCAAGATTGTCTAAGAACTATAGATGATATCTGTGCCATATTCGATACTACTCCAAAGCATCGTGGTTTTCAAAGAATGGGAACTACTCCTGTGCCTGGCAAGGAGAATTTTGAGATTTGGTACCCCAATATCAACAATCGAAGTGGTTGGAGTAACGAACTCTCTGATGACGGTGAAATCTTTACCGAATACAACAAAGATGACAAAAAGCGAGAGGAGCATGTAGCTGATTGTATAAAAGACAACAAGAAGCGAATCGCTTTCTTCCGTACCAAAGATGCACTTGGCATAGAGCTTTACCGATTTGTCGGTGTATTCCACTTGGACACAGACGCAACCCGAAAACAGGGAAAGTGCATCTGGCATAGAGAAAGTAATATATATGAACTGTAATATACTTAAATAAAAAATTACGAACTATGTACAATGAACAAATTGAAGCGCTTATCAGTGCAGCTTTGGCTGATGGCGTATTAACCGAAAAAGAGAAGCAGATTCTCTTCAAGAAAGCAGAATCTATGGGAATCGACCTCGATGAGTTCGAGATGGTTCTTGATGCCCGTTTGGTTGAGTTAAAAAAGAAAGAAGCTCAAAAGGCTGAACAGCATCAGTTGGAAATGGAGAAAGCAAAGGCTGCTCAAAAGTCTGCGCCAAAATCTGATAAATATGGAGAGATTAGAAAATGCCCTGCTTGTGGAGCTTTAATCAAAGCTTTTCAAGCAAAATGTCCTGAATGTGGATATGAATTTGCTAGTATTGAAGCTAATCTGTCTTCTAAGAAACTCGCAGACAAATTGAATGGCTCATTTTTAGGAATGCAAAAGAAAACTATTATCGAATCATTCCCTATTCCTAATACAAAAGCCGACTTGTTAGAATTTCTAACATCAATGAAGCCGCACATCAATGATGGTTCTAGCTTGTCATCTGCATATTGGAAGAAATATCAAGAATGCATCAACAAAGCTCAGATATCATTCCCTAATGACAAAGACTTTCAAGGTTTTTACGACACATTTGAACAAGACAAAAAAACGCATAAAATCAAGAGCTTCTTCAAATCGAAGACATTCATTGCTTGCGTAGTTCTGCTATGCCTTGGCGGATGCAGTTGGTATAGCTCGCACAGCTTTAACACAACATTGGAAGGGATTAAAGCACAAGAAAATGCAAATATACAGGAGATCAAAGACTTGTCACAAACCGTCAATGCAAATTTGAAAGAAGGAGATATTGACGCTGCTTCCGATGCTTTGGAAAATTGCACCGTTGACTTGTCAGGAACAGCTAGCGACCTATATCGTTCTTTACTGAGTAAAGTTGTCCTTGCATATAAGTCAAACGGTGATTCTGACAAGGCTAAATCTTTATTCCTCGCAGGTTTACAAAAGCTTCCATCTTATGACAAAGACAAGATGGAAGAACTGGCATCAGAAATAGGCGTTGACTTGAACTCTGACGAATCTAGTTCTACAGAATATTTCGACAAAAGTTCGAGCAAGGAAAGTGATGTGACAGAAGACGAAACTTCTACAGATGAAACTTCACCTGATGTAGATAGTGAAGACGAATCCTCAACAGAGAACTAACCTTTTTAAAAAAATATTATGGGACTATTCGGATTTGGAAGTAAAGGAAAGTCGGGTGGATTAATGAATGTCATCCGCTGCGACGAACAAGAATACTTGGTATGGAAGTGGCGACCAGAAGGACAGGAAGCCAACTCTACATCAAGAGAAAACGCTATCAGATATGGTAGCAGTTTGAGAGTGAAAGAGGGAGAAGTTGCAGTCTTCGTCTATAAACAAAAAGGCAATGGAGTCATGCAAGACTTCATTGTTGGTCCATACGACGATACCATAAAGACAGCCAACTTTCCTATCTTAACTGGTATTGTAGGTTTGGCATTCGGTGGTGAATCACCATTCCAAGCAGAAGTGTATTTCATCAACTTGGCAGGCATCATACAAGTAAAGTTTGCCGTGCCATACTTTGATGTCTATGATCCACGTTTTTTGGATTTTGCTGTGCCAATGGCTGCAAGAGGTTCTATTACATTCCAGCTAGAGGATTATCAGGCATTCATCAAGTTACATCGCTTGATTGACTTCGACTTGGAATCATTTAAAAATCAAATAAAAGATGCAGTCAAGAAATACGTCAAGGGGTTCATCACCAACGTTCCATCGGACAATCAGATACCAGTATTACAGATTGAGCGTAAAGTAATGGAAATTAGCGACTTGATACAGCAGAAGCTAGCACCTGCATTCATTGATGACTTCGGCGTCAAGTTGAAACGTTTTGACCTTTCAGCCATCGAGCCTGACAAGGAAAGCGAAGGTTACGAGGAGTTACGCCGTCTCACTGCAGGTCAACAAGCCAAGACTATCGAAGCCCAGACAGACATCAACATCAAGAACATGCAGGACACCCAACGTATCAATGCAGAGAACATGGAAGAAACCATGCGCATTCAACGTGAGGAAAGTCAGCGTGCTCAGCGTCTGCAGACTGAAACCAACTTCATTGGTGCTCATACCATTAACCAGCAGGCAGAAGTTCTCAAGACAGGAGCACAGAATTTGGGACAGATGGGAAGCATGGACATGGGCGGCAATGGTGGCGGCAGTATGAACCCAGCCGGAATCATGACAGGTATGGCAATGGGCGGTGCCATGGGACAACAGATGGCAGGCATGATGAACCAGATGGGCAATGCCATGAATGGTCAGATGAATACACCACCACCTCCACCAAACGTACAATATCATGTATCTATAAATGGTCAACAAGCAGGTCCATTCAATATGAACCAGCTACAACAGATGGTTCAACAAGGACAACTCACACCTCAGACATACGTCTGGAAACAAGGCATGGCTGGATGGGAATTGGCAAGCAATGTACCGGAATTAGGAAGCCTCTTCCAAAGTACAACGCCACCACCTCCTCCACCACCAATGCCATAAAACAATAATAACCTATGGATGATTATAATTCATTTAGTACCATCGACCATCTCGTAGAATTTGGCATGGGAATCGCCATTGCACAACAAATGGTAAACACGATGAATCATTGTATTGGCAATATGCAGGTACCAGGAGCAGGCAACACGCTTACATCAGGCAAGCCTACCCCACAGTATCATATACTAGCCAACAATGCTGTAGCAGGTGCGTTCTCTGAAGAAGAACTCAATACGCTCGCCAAAGCCAAGACCCTAACATCTGAAACGATGGTATGGAAGCCAGGTATGAGCGGATGGATGCAAGCCAAGAATGTACCTGAAATACAGAAAATAATATTGCTGAACACATAAATGATTAATGATATGAAAATAGATTTAGTCAGAACAATAGTTGCCATTGGTATAGGAGCACTCATAGGATGGGGCTTCTATGCCCTGGCTCAAGACTCAGTGGATGGTCAGCCATTAGGTTTTGCCATCGGAATAGAAACCGCACTATTAGGAATGGGACTATTTGGCGTAACCTATAACGAAAGCCCTCGCTCAGGAACAGCAATAAGAGCTACTTGCGCCTTAGGTTTCGTTGTCCTATTGGTATTGAATGCCATTTATGCATATACAGGACTCAACACCTCTTTCTATATATTAAATGGTATCATTGCTCTCATCTTAATACTAATAGTAAATAGTGTATATAAAAGTAATCAATAAAACAATAAAGAAAGTATGGGACTTACAGATTTTATTATTGACGTAGCTAAAGACGCAGCTAAAGACAAAATAACAGATAAAATTGTAGATACAGCAGAGGACAAAATCGTTGGAGCAGAAGACGAAAATGAACATCACAGTTTCCTTGGTTCGCTTTTTCGTTTTGTATTCACTTTTGTTTGGCTATTTGTGGTGATAGGTATAGATATTCTATCTTTTATCGTATTCACACCAATTATTGGAGCTGCTATCGAATTTGTATTGTTCATTATAACAATGATAACTCCATTCCTCAACAAAAAGGGCTCCTACACGCGTTATTGGGGATGGCTGGCATTACTCTCTGCTATATCTTTAGCGGGTATAAGTTTCGGCATATAAACACCAAATATGTAAATACTAGTATTTTACCTATCTAGCCTCTTAGAAGAAAGCCAAGAGGCTAGATACTTCATTTAAAACATGAAAAATGAATAAAATACAGGACTTGTGCAAAAGCATTACAACAAATAAGAAATTTGAATTAGGAATCACAGTAATCATCTTACTGAATTCGTTTCTTATCGGTGTAGAAACATATACCGACAACCCAACCATAAAGGCAATTCAAACTTCTATATTAGGGATATTCACTATTGAAATATTGCTAAGATACATTGCATCGGATAGCAATAAAGCATTCTTCTTAGATGGATGGAATATTTTCGACCTTTCTCTTGTTCTGATTGGTTATATTCCTGAAACTTTATTTGCTAATGCTACAGCGATGACAGCAATTAGAGTACTGAGAGTTTTTCGTGTTCTCAGATTACTACGAGCAGCCAAAGAAATCAAGATAATCATCACTGTATTGATAAAATCAATGAGTGCAATGTTTTATAATGTTATTCTTTTTGGTATATTCATCTATCTATATGCAATCATCGGGGTTGCCCTATTCAAATTGCCAAACTCTGAAAAGATGAATAAACTGGAACTCGCTAAATATGAAGAATTTGTAAAAGTTGCCCCCAATGCTCCAGCAAATTCACCAGACCCGTTTGGGACTTTAGGTGAAGCGATGTTTACTCTGTTCCGTGAATTAACAGGCGAAGATTGGACTGATTTACGATATAATCATATAACAGCATACGAATATGGTTTCATAAAAGCCACTCCTACTGTTATAAACATATATCATATTTCATGGTTTGTTTTAGCTGCATTTTTACTATTGAACTTAGTAACAGGTGCTATTCTAAATAACTATCAGCTTGTTATGGAACATAACAAAGAAAACAATACTGCGTTAAATTAACATTTAATCATCTGTAAATCAATAACTTATATTAAGAAATGCTTATGGAAACTTAACTATAAAAAGTTGGTCAAGTCGCTGATTTTCAGTAACTTTGCAAATCACGACAAACGCAAAATTATATGAATACAGGACTTGACCAATATATGGATATCTTTAAAGATGCAGTTGAAGATTCGGCTGCAAAGTTAACAAAAAGTTTCGAGAAAATACTCATCGAGGTGATAATTTTGTTCATGGTAATACCAAGAAAGATAAATTTCACCCAAATGGGGAGGTATGGCTCGCATGTTGAGCAAACCTATCGCAAGGAACTTCTCAAACTCTCAACCCTCATTGTTGCAGATGCTTACTTCTCTACAAGTACATTTGTTAATGGGATAAAGAAAGAAG
>ERZ773181.493-NODE-493-length-42346-cov-13.952023_pt1 | contig 42346 bp, 34 predicted proteins | sample MGYA00581001_ERZ773181 | MGnify/ENA primary metagenome ERZ773181 (study PRJEB29015, sample SAMEA2737780) | human gut metagenome | biome: human gut; feature: human-associated habitat; material: faeces | place: China | collected 2012 ...
TGATGGAGTGCATCTCGCAGGGGCTGTAGCCGATGATCAGGGACGGGCCGTGATAGGCCTCGGCCTCGGTGATGGCCTTGATGGTCTGCGCGGGGTTGGCGCCCATGGCCACCTGTGCCACGTACACATAGCCGTACTGCATGGCGATCTCAGACAGGCTCTTCTTCTTGATCTCCTTACCGGCCGCGGCAAACTGTGCCACCTGACCGATGTTGGAGGCCTTGGACGCCTGTCCGCCGGTGTTGGAGTACACCTCGGTATCGAACACGAAGATGTTCACGTCCTGCTTGGAGGCGATGACGTGATCCAGTCCGCCGTAGCCGATATCGTAGGCCCAGCCGTCGCCGCCGAAGATCCACATGGACTTCTTGGCCAGGTATTCCTTCTTGCTGAGGATGTCGGCAGCCAGCGTGCAGGCCTCGCAGTCGCACAGCAGCGCGCCCTTGGCCTTCAGCTCAGCGGCATGCTCGGCAAACTGCGGCACGGCAGCCAGCTCCTCCACGGTGCAGATGCTCTCCTCCAGCGCCTTGACGTAAGCCTTGGCGGGCTCGGCGTTGGCGGTGCCGTCGTCCATGGTATCCAGCCATGCCTGTGCAGCGGCCTTCAGCTCAGGACGGGCCCACTCCACAGCGATGAGCTGGCGGGTCTTGTCGGCCAGATCCTCGCGGATCTTGTTCTGGCCGGTGAACATGCCCAGACCGTGCTCGGCGTTATCCTCGAACAGGGAGTTGCACCATGCGGGGCCGTGGCCCTCCTTGTTGGTGCAGTAGGGAGAGGTCGCCGCGGGACCGCCCCAGATGGAGGAGCAGCCGGTGGCGTTGGAGACATACATATGATCGCCGAACAGCTGGGTGACAAGACGGGCATAGCTGGTCTCGGCGCAGCCGGCGCAGGAGCCGGAGAACTCCAGCATGGGCTGCTTGAACTGGCTGCCCTTGACGGTGTTGTCCTGCATATCCTTCTTCTCGGCGACCTCGGCCACGCAGTAGTCGAACACATCCTGCTGGGCAAGCTCGCCCTCCTGTGCCACCATGGTCAGCGCGTTGACGGGGCAGGCGCCGATGCAGACGCCGCAGCCCATGCAGTCCAGAGGACTGATCGCCATGGTGAACTTGTACTCGCCCTTGCCCTTGCCGGCCTTCACGTCCACGATCTTGGCGGCCTCGGGAGCCTTGGCGGCCTCGTCGGCGGTCAGCGCGAAGGGACGGATGGTGGCGTGGGGGCAGACGTAGGCGCACTGGTTGCACTGGATGCACTTCTCGGCGTCCCAGGTGGGAACGGACACGGCCACGCCGCGCTTCTCATAGGCGGCAGCGCCCAGCTCGAACTGGCCGTCCACATGGTTCACGAAGGCGGAGACGGGCAGGCTGTCGCCGTCCATCTTGCCCACAGGCTCCAGAATGTCCTTGACCATCTTCACCAGCTCGGGCTTGCCCTTGAGCTGCTTGGGCTCCTTGGTATCCACAGCGTCGGCCCAGTCGGCGGGCACGTCGATCTTCTTGTAGGCGGTGGCGCCCAGATCGATGGCCTTGTAGTTCATATCCACCACGTCCTGACCCTTCTTCAGGTAGGAGGCCTTGGCCTTCTCCTTCATGTAGGCGATGGCCTCCTCCTCGGGCATGACCTTGGCCAGGGAGAAGAACGCGGACTGGAGGATGGTGTTGTTGCGCTTGCCCATACCGATCTCGATGGCCAGATCAATGGCGTCGATGGTATAGAGCTGGATGTTGTTGCGGGCGATATAGCGCTTGGAGGCAGCGTCCATGTGGTGGTTCAGCTCGTCGAAGTCCCACTGGCAGTTGATCATATACACACCGCCGGGCTTGACGTCCTGCACCATCTTGAAGCCCTTGGTGACATAGCTGGGGTTGTGGCAGGCCACGAAGTCCGCCTTGTTGATATAGTACGGGGAGCGGATGGGCTTGTCGCCGAAGCGCAGGTGGCTGATGGTAACGCCGCCGGTCTTCTTGGAGTCGTACTGGAAGTACGCCTGCACGTACTTGTCGGTGTGGTCGCCGATGATCTTGATGGAGTTCTTGTTGGCGCCCACGGTGCCGTCGCCGCCCAGACCCCAGAACTTGCACTCGATGGTGCCTTCTGCGGCGGTGTTGGGGGCGTTCTCATCCTCGGGCAGGGAGATGTTGGTCACATCGTCCACGATGCCGATGGTGAACTGGCGCTTCATCTCGGCCTTCTTCAGCTCGCTGTACACAGCGAACACGGAGGCGGGAGGCGTATCCTTGCTGCCCAGACCGTAGCGGCCGCCGATGACCTGCACGTCGTTCATGCCGGCGTTGGCCAGCGCGGTGACAACGTCCTGATACAGAGGCTCGCCCTGGGAGCCGGGCTCCTTGGTGCGGTCCAGAACGGCGATCTTCTTGGCGGTGGCGGGAATGGCCTCGATCAGCTTCTCGGGAGCGAAGGGACGGAACAGACGGACCTTCACCAGACCCACCTTCTCGCCGTGGGCGTTCAGGTAGTCGATGACCTCCTCGGCCACGTCGCAGATGGAGCCCATGGCCACGATGACGCGGTCAGCGTCGGGTGCGCCGTAGTAGTTGAACAGCTTATAGTCGGTGCCCAGCTTGGCGTTGACCTTGTCCATGTACTTCTCCACCACGGCGGGCAGCTCGGTGTAGTACTTGTTGCAGGCCTCGCGGTGCTGGAAGAAGATGTCGCCGTTCTCGTGGGAGCCGCGCATATGGGGATGCTCGGGGTTCAGGGCATGGCGGCGGAACTCAGCCACGGCGTCCATGTCGCACATATCCTTCAGATCCTCGTAGTCCCACACGGCGATCTTCTGGATCTCATGGCTGGTGCGGAAGCCGTCGAAGAAGTTGATGAAGGGCACCTTGCCGGACAGGGCGGCCAGATGTGCCACGGGGCTCAGATCCATGACCTCCTGCACGTTGCCCTCGCACAGCATGGCAAAGCCGGTCTGGCGGCACGCCATAACGTCGGAGTGGTCGCCGAAGATGTTCAGGGCGTGGGTGGACACGGTACGGGCGGAAACGTGGAACACGCAGGGCAGCTGCTCTGCTGCGATCTTGTACATATTGGGGATCATCAGCAGCAGACCCTGAGACGCGGTGTAGGTGGTGGTCAGCGCACCTGCACCCAGAGAGCCGTGAACGGCGCCGGCTGCACCGGCCTCGGACTGCATCTCGACCACCTTGACCTTGGTGCCGAAGATGTTCTTCAGGCCGTTGGCGCTCCACTGGTCAACAAAGTCGGCCATGGGGCTGGACGGCGTGATGGGGTAGATGGCAGCTACCTCGGAAAACGCATAGGAAACATGCGCTGCGGCGTTATTGCCATCCATGGATTTCATTTTTCTTACCATAACGTGCCTCCTTAAATAAATAGTCTTTTCAAAATTCCGCCTTCGCCCGTGCTGTACACAGGCAAAAGCACTCCCTCCCCGCCCTCCGCTGGCGGCGGCCGGAAAGGAAGTTCATGTGAAAGCATCCTGTAAAAACGCTTTCCCGTCGGTATTGTTGATAGTAACACAAACATTTCGCCCTGTAAACCTGATTTTTGTGATTTCCACTACTGTGAAACTTTTTTAGCGCCATGCACAAATTTTCTCATCCCATGCCCGTCTGAAAGTGTCGTTCCGCGCAAAACGCCCGTCGCTTTTTTGAAAAAAGCGCTGTTCACCCACCAATTTTTATGGTAAGATGAGGGGTGAACGACGTATTGGAAGGGAGATGACGGCCCATGGTGGTCACCGTGCGTTCTCTGGGACTCACCGGCATCCGCGGCTACGAGGTGTCGGTGGAGTGTTTTCTCTCCGGCGGGCTGCCCGCCTTTGATGTGGTGGGTCTGCCGGATGCCGCCGTCAAGGAATCGCGGGAGCGTGTCCGCGCCGCCGTGAAAAACTGCGGCGCCAAATTCCCCGTCAGCCGGATCACCGTGAATCTGGCCCCCGCCCGTGTCCGCAAGGAGGGCACGCTGTACGACCTGCCCATCCTGCTGGGCATTCTGGCCGCGGCGGAGGATCTGAAGCCCCTGCCGGAGGACGCCGCCTTTCTGGGTGAGCTGAGCCTTACCGGGGCGCTGCGCCCCGTCACCGGCGTGCTGCCCATGGCGCTGTGCGCCGCCCGGTTGGGCATCAAGACGCTGTACGTCCCGGCGCAGAACGCCGCCGAGGCCACGCTGGCCGATGGCCTCACCGTCTACGGCGTGGAGGATGTGTCCCAGCTCATCGCCCACCTGAAGGGTGAAACGTCCATGACGCCCGCTGCCCGCTGGCAGCCGGAGCCCACCGCCCGTCCCCTGCCGGACTTTGCCGATGTGATGGGACAGGAAAACGTGAAGCGCGGGCTGGAGATCGCCGCCGCCGGCGGCCACAACGTGCTGCTCATCGGTTCGCCCGGCGCGGGCAAGTCCATGCTGGCACGGCGCATCCCCTCCATTCTGCCCGATATGACCCGCGCCGAATCCCTTCAGACCACGGAGATCTACTCCGTGGCCGGTATGACCGACGCCGCCCACCCGCTGGTGGATGTGCGGCCCTTCCGCAGCCCCCACCACACGGCCTCCACCGTGTCGCTGGCGGGAGGCGGCGGCACGCCGCGGCCCGGCGAGATCTCGCTGGCCCACAACGGCGTGCTGTTTCTGGACGAGCTGCCGGAGTTCGACAAGTCGGCGCTGGAGACGCTGCGTCAGCCGCTGGAGGACGGCTTCGTCACCATCACCCGCGCCGCCGGGACGCTGACGCTGCCCAGCCGCTTTATGCTGGTGTGCGCCATGAACCCCTGCAAATGCGGGTGGTATGGCCATCCCTCCGGCCGCTGCACCTGCTCGGAAAATCAGGTGGAGCAGTATATGCGCCGCATCTCCGGCCCCCTGCTGGACCGCATCGATATGTATATTGAGGTACCCTCCGTGGAGTACGAGGCCATGCGCCGCAAGGATACGCCGGAGTCCTCCGCCCTTATCCGGCAGCGGGTCAACGCCGCCCGGGAGGTGCAGAAGCAGCGCTTCGCCGGCACGGAGGTGTCCTGCAACGCCTATATGACCCCCGCCATGATCGGGCAGTACTGTCAGCTGGACGACGCCGGTGAGCGGCTGATGCAGGGTGCCTTTGACCGGCTGGGTCTTACCGGCCGCAGCCATGACCGGATCCTGCGTATGGCCCGCACCATCGCCGATCTGGAGGGCAGCGAGCGCATCGAGGCGCCCCATCTGGCGGAGGCCATCCAGTTCCGCAGCAGCGGTATCCTGAAATGAGGAGCGGTCTATGAACATCCCCGCCTTTCTGGTCTACTGCGCCATTATGGCCGTGACCCCCGGCCCCAACAACCTGATGAGCCTGTACCTGGGCGCCTCGGGCGGCTCCCGCTTCTGGCGGTTCTTCGCCGGCAGCATGGCCGGGCTTTTCGTCAAGTGCGCCCTGTGCGGCCTTCTGAATGTGCTGCTGGCGGAAAAGATCCCGGCGCTGGTGCCGTATCTCAAGTGGCTGGGCGCCCTGTATATGCTCTATCTGGCCTTCGGCATGGTACGCAGCGGCCTGAAGCCCGCCGGGGACGACCAGCGCTCCGGCGAGGGCAGCTTCCAGAGCGGCATCCTGCTGCAGGTCCTGAACGTGAAAAGCTGGGTGGCGGCGCTGAGCATCTTTTCCGTGTACGTCATCCCCTTTACCACCGCCGTCGGCGCCATGCTGCTGGCGGCACTGGCCTTCACCCTTTTCTGCGCGCTGGCGAGCCTGCTGTGGTTCGGCTGCGGCGCGGCCATACAGCGCCTCTACCGCCGCTTCCGCCTGCCGGTGAGCATCGTGCTGGCGGCCACGCTGGTGCTGTGCGCCTGGAGCGCGGTAAAATAAACGACAAATAAAACGACAAGGAGAAACCATACCATGCACGAGATCATCCTGTGCAAGCTGGGCGAGGTAGTCCTGAAGGGACTGAACCGCCGCAGCTTTGAGATGAAGCTGATGAGCAACATCCGCCGCCGCACCCAGCCGTTCGGCAAGTTCAAGATCTACTCCCGCCAGTCCACCATCTATGTGGAGCCGGTGGAGGACACCTGCGACATCGCCAAAGCCTACGCCGCCTGCAAGCAGGTGTTCGGCATCATCGCCATCACCCGCGCCCTGCCCTGCGAGAAGTCCAAGGAGGCCATCTTCGACACCGCCAAGACCTATCTGGCCGGCGCCCTCACCGCCGCCAAGAGCTTCAAGGTGGAGAGCAAGCGTGCCGACAAGACCTTCCCCATGGGCAGCATCCAGCTGAGCCAGTGGGTGGGCGGCGCGCTGCACGACGCCTTCCCCCACCTGACGGTGGACGTCCACCACCCGGAGCTGACGGTGTATGTGGAGGTGCGGGAGGACGCGGCCTACGTCCACGGCCCGGCGGAGGCCGCTGCCGGCGGATTGCCGCTGGGGATGGGCGGTCACGCGGTGAGCCTGCTGTCCGGCGGCATCGACAGCCCCGTGTCCAGCTACATGATCGCCAAGCGCGGCGTCCAGCTGGAGATGATCCACTTTGCCTCCCCTCCCTACACCAGCGAGCTGGCCCGGGAGAAGGTGCTGAAGCTGGCGCAGGAGCTGACGCCGTGGTGCGGCCGTCTGGCGGTGTTCATCATCCCCTTTACCGAAATTCAGGAGGAGATCCGCCGCAAATGCCCGGAGGACCACTTCACCCTCATCATGCGCCGCTTCATGATGCGCCTTGCCGATATGCTGGCGCAGGAGCTGCGCTGCCGCGCCCTCGTCACCGGCGAGAATCTGGGACAGGTGGCCAGCCAGACCATGCAGGCGCTGGCTGTCAGCGAGGACGTCACCACCATGCCGGTGCTGCGGCCTCTCATCGGCCTTGACAAGGAGGAGATCGTAAAGATCGCCCGGAAGATCGGCACCTTCGACACCTCCATCCTGCCCTATGAGGACTGCTGCACCGTGTTCACCCCCCGCCACCCCAAGACCAAGCCCAGCGTGGAGGAGGCCCGGGAGTACGAGAGCGCGCTGGACGTGGAGGGCCTGTGCCAGCGGGCCATGGCCAACCGGGAGATGGTCCGCGTCAAGCCCACATTCTAAGGAGGCGTTTTCCATGCCCCGTACTGCGGAAATCATCGCTGTCGGCAGCGAGCTGCTGACCGGCGGCGTCACCAATACCAACGCCCGGTTCCTGTCGGAGCTGCTGACCGCCGCCGGTGTGGACGTGCTGTACCACACCGCCGTAGGCGACGACGAGAACCGTCTGGAGGCCGCCGTCACCGCCGCTGCGCGGCGGGCGGAGCTGCTGGTGTTCACCGGCGGCCTCGGCCCCACCTACGACGATATGACGAAAACAGCGGTGTGCGCCGCGCTGGATACGCCGCTGGTCTACCACCCGGAGGCGGAGGCGGACATCCGCCGCTACTTCGACACCGTGTTCCACCGGGAGATGCCCGCCTGCAATTTACAGCAGGCCTATCTGCCGGTGGGCTGCACCGTGTTCCGCAACCCGGTAGGCACCGCCCCCGGCTGCGCCTTTACCGCCGGCGGCGTCACCGCCGTGCTGCTGCCCGGCGTCCCCTCGGAGTGCCGGTATCTGGCGGAGCACTGCCTGCTGCCCTATCTGGAGCAGCGCCACGGACAGGTGATCCGCGCCCACGACCTGCGGATCTTCGGCCTGACGGAGCCGCAGGTACAGGAGCTTTTAAGCGACCTCCTCCGGCAGGAGGCGGATCTGACCCTGTCGCCCTTCGCCCTGCCCGGCGAGGTATCGCTGCACCTGTCGGCCCGCGCCGACAGCGAGGCGGCCTGCGAGGCGCGGATGGCGCCGGTGCTGGCGGAGGTACAGCATCGTCTGGGCGGCTATCTCTACGGCGAAGATGTTTCCGGGCTGGAGGAGGCGGTGTTCCGCCTCTGCCGGGACAGGCATCTGACCCTCTCCGCCGCCGAGAGCTGTACCGGCGGCCTGATTGCCAAGCGCCTGACGGATGTCCCCGGCGCGTCGCAGGTATTTCTGGGCGGTGTGGTCAGCTATACCAACGGGGTAAAGAACCATGTGCTGGGCGTACCGGCCTCCCTGCTGGAATCCTACGGCGCTGTGTCCGCCCCCGTGGCCCGCGCCATGGCCATGGGCGTCCGCGTCCTCACCGGCTCCGACCTGGCCCTGTCCGTCACCGGGCTGGCCGGGCCGGACGGCGACGACCGTGGCAACCCGGTGGGCACGGTGTTTGTCGCCCTGTCCGCGCCGGAGGGCGTCTTTGTCCGGCAGCTGGCGCTGGGCGGCGACCGGGAGCGTATCCGCACCCTGTCCGCCCACCATGCCCTCGACCTGCTGCGCCGCTATCTCACCGATCAAATGACAGAAGGAGAATGACCCATGGCTAAAAACAAAGCCCAAGTAAACGTGAACCACTACGCCAATCAGGAGGAGGCCATCCGCAAGGCGAAGGGCAATCCCAACAAAAACGTGCATCACAAGAAGAAAAACAGCAACTACGGCGGCTATACCGCCGGCAGCTACATGGCTCAGAAGATCATGGACAAGGCCGCCCAGCAGGAGCGGGTACAGCTCCCCACCTGGCTGAAGGTCTGGTTGGGCGTGGTGTTCGGCGCTCTGCTGGTGGTGCTGGTGCTGCGTCTGGCGGTGTACAAGGACAGCGTCCTGCTCAACAGCCTGTCCTCCCTGCTGCTGGGTGTGGCGTGCCTGTCCCTGTTCTACATCCGCCGCTTCAAGCACACCCAGAAGGACAGCACCTTCTATAAGGTCATCACCGTGCTGCTGACCATCTGCGGCGTGATCTACACGGTCATGGGTGCGGTGGGACTGCTGATACTGGCCGGTATCCTGTAAAAAAGTGGGTTTTTCAGCAAAATTGCCATTGACAAGGGCAGTTTTTGTGAGTATAGTAGCGTTATCTCAAGGATACACTGTATAACTGCGATGATGGAGACGCGCCCCGCCTCCCTGCCGCGCAAAGAGAGCCGCCGTTTGGTGAAAGGCGGACGGGCAGCCGGTCTGGGGTATCACTCCTGAGCATCCGCCTGATGGCTTTTCAGCCGGTAAGCGCGGACGGCGGCGGGCCGTTATCTTCCCGTACCCACGGTTGGTGGGGGTGAGTGGTCACAGCTGTGACAACGAGAGTGGTACCGCAGAGGATGCTTTTACGCGCCTTTGTCTCTTCGGAGGCAAAGGCGCTTTTTATTTTGTCAATCAAAAAATCAGATAAAAGGAGAAGCAACATGGAGTACAAAAAGACACTGAATATGCCCAAGAGCGGCTTTCCCATGCGGGCGGGCCTGCCCAAGCGCGAGCCGGATATGCTCAAGCACTGGGAGGAGATCGACCTCTATAACGAGCTGCTGAAGAAGAACGAGGGCAAGCCCCTGTTCTCTCTGCACGACGGCCCTCCGTTCTCCAACGGCGCGCTGCACATGGGTCACGCCCTGAACAAGTCCCTGAAGGACTTTATCACCCGTATGTACGCCATGCGGGGCTACTATACCCCCTATATCCCCGGCTGGGACAACCACGGTATGCCCATCGAGTCCGCTATTATCAAGCAGAACAAGCTGAACCACAAGGCCATGAGCGTGGCAGACTTCCGCACCGCCTGCCATGAGTTTGCCGACCACTATATCGACGTTCAGCGTGAAGGCTTCAAGCGCATGGGCGTGGTGGCCGACTGGGAGCATCCCTATAAGACCATGGACCCCGGCTTTGAGGCGCAGGAGGTTCGGGTCTTCGGCAAGATGTATCAGAACGGCCACATCTACAAGGGTCTCAAGCCCGTGTACTGGTGCCCCCACGACGAGACGGCGCTGGCCGAGGCGGAGATCGAGTACAAGGACGATCCCTGCACCACCGTCTATGTCAAGTTCCCCATCCACGACGATCTGGGCAAGCTGTCCCATCTGGATCACAGCAAGCTGTCCTTCGTGATCTGGACCACCACCATCTGGACGCTGCCCGGCAACCTGGCCATCGCCCTGCATCCCGACGAGAGCTACGCCGTGGTGAAGGCCCCCAACGGCGAGCTGTACGTCATGGCCGAGGCGCTGACCGGGAAGGTCATGAAGATCGGCGGCTTCGACAGCTACGAGATCGTGGAGACCCACCCCGGCAGCTTCTTTGAGAATATGCTGGCTGACCACCCCTTCCTGCCCAAGACCTCCCGTCTGGTGCTGGCGGACTACGTCACCATGGATTCCGGTACCGGCTGCGTCCACACTGCGCCCGGCTTCGGCGCCGACGACTATGAGACCTGCCGCCGCTACGGCATGGACATGGTGGTGCCGGTGGACGATCAGGGCAAGCACACCGCCTACGCCGGCAAGTATGAGGGCATGACCACCGATGCGTCCAACCCCGTGATCTTGCAGGACATGAAGGACAACGGCGCGCTGTTCGCCAGCGAGGACATCGTCCACAGCTATCCCCACTGCTGGCGCTGCAAGAATCCCATCATCTTCCGCGCCACCCCCCAGTGGTTCTGCTCTGTGGATTCCTTCAAGGACGACGCCATCGCCGCCTGCGAGGACGTGCGCTGGGTACCCGCATGGGGCAAGGATCGTATGCGCTCCATGATCCTGGAGCGCACCGACTGGTGCATCAGCCGCCAGCGCCGCTGGGGTCTGCCCATCCCCGTGTTCTACTGCAAGGACTGCGGCAAGCCCATCTGCACCGAGGAGAGCATCGAGGCGGTGGCCGGCCTGTTCGAGGAAAAGGGCTCCAACGCATGGTTCGATATGGACGCCGCCGATATCCTGCCCAAGGGCTTCACCTGCCCCCACTGCGGCAAGGCCGCCGGCTTTGAGAAGGAGACGGACACGCTGGACGGCTGGTTCGACTCCGGCTCCACCCACTTTGCCGCCATGGAGCGCGACCAGCACTTCTGGCCCGCCACCATGTATATCGAGGGTCTTGACCAGTACCGCGGCTGGTTCCAGTCCTCCCTGCTGGTAGCCGTAGGCGCGCTGGGCCGCGGCGCTCCGTTCAAGGAGTGCGTCACCCACGGCTGGACGGTGGACGGCGAGGGCAAGGCCATGCACAAGTCTCTGGGCAACGGCATGGACCCCGCCGAGATCTTCGACAAGTATGGCGCCGACCTGCTGCGTCTGTGGGCAGGCTCCGCCGACTACCACGTGGACGTGCGCTGCTCCGACGAGATCTTCAAGCAGCTGAGCCAGAACTATCTGAAGTTCCGCAACACCTGCAAGTTCTGTCTGGACAATCTGGTGGGCTTCGACGCCGACCATCTGGTGCAGCCCGACGAGATGCTGCCGCTGGATAAGTGGGCTGTCACCCGCCTGAACACCCTGATCGAGAAGGTGTTCGCCGCCTACGACAACTATGAGTTCCATGTGGTGTCCCACATGGTCAACGACTTCTGCGTGGTGGATCTCAGCTCCTTCTACTTCGACATCATCAAGGATCGCCTGTACTGCGGCGAGGAGAACAGTCTGGAACGCCGCAGCGCCCAGTCCGCCGTCTGGATGATCCTGGACGCCATGACCCGTCTGTTCGCCCCCATTCTGGCCTTCACCTGCGACGAGGTGTGGCTGGCCATGCCTCACCGCGCCGGTGACGACGCACGCAACGTCCTGCTCAACCAGATGGTGCAGCCCTATGCCGCCTACGCCCTCAGCGAGGAGGAGATGGGCAAGTGGGCACGTCTCGCCGCCCTCCGCACCGCCGTCAACGGCGCACTGGAGCAGGCCCGCGCCGACAAGACCATCGGCAAGAGTCTGGAGGCCGAGGTGGATCTGACCGTCACCTCCGAGGACGCCTTCCTGACCGATATGGACGCCGCCGATCTGGCCGATCTGCTTATCGTCTCGCAGGTTCGCGTGGAGGTAGGCGCGGAGCTGACCGTGGCTGTCCGCCCCGCCAACGGCGCCAAGTGCCTGCGCTGCTGGAAGGTGCTGCCCACCGTGGGCAGCGACGCCGGTCACCCCGACCTGTGCCCCCGCTGCGCCGCCGTGGTCAAGCATCTCCCCGTCATCGAATAAGCGTATCAAAAAAGAGAGGACACGCATCGGCGTGTCCTCTCTTTTTACGCTTTATGCCTTATTTTCCAGCTTCCGCAGCTGCGCCAGAAACTCCTCCGGCAGCGGACAGTGCAGCTCCACCATCTCGCCGGTACGGGGGTGGATGAACCGCAGCCCCACCGCGTGGAGGCACTGTCCCGTCAGACCCGGCACCGGCTTCTTCGCGCCGTACACCGTGTCCCCCAGAATGGGGTGGCCGATATAGGCCATGTGTACCCGGATCTGGTGGGTGCGCCCCGTCTCCAGACGGCACCGCACATGGGTCACCCCCGGATACCGGGCGATGACCTCCCAGTGGGTCACGGCTGGCCGTCCCCCGGCGATCACCGCCATCTTTTTCCGATCTGACGGGTGCCGTCCGATGGGTGCGTCCACCGTGCCGCTGTCCTCCTTCAGGTTGCCCACCACCAGACACTCATACGTCCGCGCCAGCGTGTGGTCGCTGAGCTGGGCGCTGAGCCCCAGATGGGCGGCGTCGTTTTTGGCGGCGATGATGAGACCGCTGGTGTCCCGGTCGATGCGGTGGACGATGCCGGGGCGCTTCTCCCCGCCGATGCCGGACAGCGACGGCCCGCAGTGGTGGAGCAGGGCGTTGACCAGCGTACCGTCCGGGTGTCCCGGCGCGGGATGCACCACCAGTCCCGCCGGCTTGTTGACCACGATGACATCCGCGTCCTCGTATACCACGTCCAGCGGGATATCCTGCGCCGTCAGCGCCGTGTCCCGCGCCTCCGGCACGTCCACCGTCACCGCTTCGCCGCCGGTGATGCGGCAGCTCTTGACGGCGGGCTTGCCGTCCACGGACACCCGTCCCTCCTCGATGTACCGCGCCGCCTGCGAGCGGGTCAGTCCGTTGGCGCGGGAGGCCACAAAGGCGTCCAGCCGCGTCCCCGCGTCCTCTGCCTCAGCTTTCAGATGCAGCGTCATCCTTCGGCTCCTTCTTGTCGTACTTGTCGTAGAACCACAGGTAGTACACGGCGCCCAGCACCACGCCGATGACCACAAAGCAGTCCGCCAGATTGAAGATGGGGTAGTCGATAAACTGCAGGTCGAACATATCCACCACATACCCCCGGCACATCCGGTCGATGACGTTGCCGATGCCGCCGCCCAGAATAAGCACCCCCGCCGTTACGCCCAACGGATGGCGGATGATCCTTTTCACCAGCAGCCACGCCACCGCCAGCATCAGCACGATGGTGACGATGGCCAGCAGCCCGGTCTTGCCGGAAAAGCTGCTCCACGCCGCGCCGGTATTGTGCAGCCGCGTCAGCTGCATCACGCCGGGCAGCAGCGGCGCGGACTGCCCCACCTCCAGATGGGATACCACCCACCACTTCAAAAGCTGGTCGCCCGCCACGCAGGCCGCCAGCGCCACAATATACCACATAGGGCATCCTCCCTGTTTTGGATTCTCCCCCATCATATCCCATTTGCCCGCCGTTTGCAACTTTTATTCCGCGACTTTCTTGTATTGCACGGCGCCGCGTGGTATAATAGAGTATTCAAATATCGCCCCGCATCGACACGGGGCAGGGAGGCCCGACTTGGATAGAAAACAGGTATTGATCCCCGAGGAGCAGACGCTCCGTCAGCGGGATTTTGAACGGAAAATACGGGAGCTGCACGCCCAGCGCGGAAAGAACGTCCGCGCTCTGGTGGACACCTTCGGCTGCCAGCAGAACGTGGCGGACAGCCAGCATATCATGGGTATGCTGGAGGCCATGGGCTGCACCTTCGTCACCGCCCCGGAGGAGGCGGACATCGTGGTGCTGAACACCTGCGCCATCCGCGACCACGCGGAGAAGCGGGTCTACGGCACGCTGGGCGCGCTGACCCATACGAAAAAGGCCAACCCGGAGCAGATCATCTGCCTGTGCGGCTGCATGGCCCAGCGCCCGGAGGTGGCGGAGAAGGTACGCCAGTCCTACCGCCATGTGGATCTGGTGTTCGGCCCCCAGGCGCTGTGGAAGTTCCCGGAGCTTTTATATCAGGTCTACACCCGCCGGGGCCGCGTGTTCTCCGTGGAGGACGAGCACGGCTCCATTGCCGAGGGTATGCCGGTGGTGCGGGAGGGCCGCACCCGGGCGTGGGTGTCCATCATGTACGGCTGCAACAACTTCTGCTCCTACTGCATCGTCCCCTATGTGCGGGGCCGGGAGCGCAGCCGGGAGCCGGAACGCATCCTCGAGGAGGTGCGCCAGCTGGCCGCCGAGGGGTACAAGGAGATCACCCTGCTGGGGCAGAACGTCAACTCCTACGGCAAGGATCTGGATACGCCGTGGGACTTTGCCGACCTTTTAAGCGAGCTGGATAAGATCGAGGGGGACTATCTCCTCCGCTTCATGTCCTCCCAGCCCAAGGACGCCAGCTATAAGCTGTTCGACACCATGGCCCGCTGCAAGCACGTGGCCAAGCAGCTGCACCTGCCGGTGCAGTCCGGCTGTGACCGGGTGCTGCGGGCCATGAACCGGCCCTACGACCGGGCCAAATATCTGGATCTCATCACCTACGCCCGGAAGGTCATGCCCGAGCTGGTGCTGACCAGCGATGTGATCATCGGCTTCCCCGGCGAGACGGAGGCCGAGGCCATGGAGACGGTGGCACTGGTGGAGGAGGTACGCTTCGACGCCCTGTTCACCTTCATCTTCTCCCCCCGTCCCGGCACCCCCGCCGCCAAGATGGACGACCCCGTACCCCGTGCCGAAAAGCAGAAGTGGTTCGACCGCCTCTGCGACGCCCAGAACAGGATCTCCGAGGAGATCCACGCCGGGTATGTGGGCGACACCCTGCGCTGTCTCATCGACGGCGAGAGCGACGACAGCCGCTGGCCGCTGACGGCCCGCACCGCCGGGGGACGGCTGGTGCATCTGGTGGGCGACCGAGCCGCCGTGGGTACATACCGCGACGTAAAGATCACCGACAGCAACACATGGGCGCTGTTCGGCCAACTGATTTGAATTTTCCCAAGGAGGTATCCGCATGGCAGAGCTGACTCCCATGATGCGCCAGTACATGGAGATCAAGGAGCAGAATCCCGACTCCATCCTGTTTTTCCGTCTGGGCGACTTCTACGAGATGTTCGGCCCCGACGCCCGCACGGCGTCCCGCGAGCTGGATCTGGCTCTGACCACCCGGGATAAGGACAAGAACAAGTCCTTCGACGAGAAGATCCCCATGTGCGGCATCCCCTACCACGCCTCCGACGCCTATATCGCCCGTCTTATCGCCAAGGGCTACAAGGTGGCCATCTGTGAGCAGACGGAGGACCCCGCCGCCGCCAAGGGACTGGTGAAGCGGGATATCATCCGCGTTGTCACCCCCGGTACGGTCATCGACGAGTCCTGCCTCAGTGCCGAGCGCAGCAACTATCTGTGCGGCGTGTATCTGGACGATACCGGCGCGGGTCTGTGCGCCTGCGACGTGTCCACCGGCAAGGCACAGGCCACGGTGTTCACCGGCCCCGACCGAGTCCGCGCCCTGCTCAACGAGCTGGGGCGGTTCGCCCCTGCCGAGGCGGTGATGAACGAGGCCGCCTATTTTGACGAGACGCTGCACCGGACGATGCAGGAGCGCTTTTCCTGCCACATGGAGAAGCTGTCCGCCGCCCGGTTCACCCCGGAGGACGCGGAGAAAAAGGTACGCACCCAATTCGGGCAGGAGGCGCTGGAGCGTCTGCCCCGGGACAACATGACGCCGCTGCTGGCGCTGGGCGGCCTGCTGGGGTATCTCTATGAGACGCAAAAGACCGATCTGGGTCACCTCGACCAGCTGACATGGTACCGCACCGGGCAGTACATGGAGCTGGATCTCACCGCCCGCCGCAATCTGGAGCTGACGGAAACGCTGCGGGGCAAGGAAAAGCGGGGCAGTCTGCTGTGGGTGCTGGACAAGACCAAGACTGCCATGGGCGCCCGCAACCTGCGGGCATGGCTCCAGCAGCCGCTGGTGGACGTGGCCGCCATCGACCGGCGGCTCAGTGCCGTGGCGGCGCTGGCGGAGCACACCGTGGCCCGTGAGGAGCTGACGCTGGCTCTCAGCGGCATCGCGGATATGGAGCGGCTTATCGGCCGGGTGGTCTACGGCTCTGCCGGCGGGCGGGATCTGGTGTCCCTCCGTGCCTCCATGGAGCGGCTGCCCGCCGTCAAGGCGCAGCTGGCCGCCTTCCCCTCCGGTGCGCTGCACCAGCTGGATCAGCAGCTGGAGGATCTCAACGATCTGGCCGCCCTGATCGGCCAAACGCTGGTGGACGAGCCGCCGTTCTCCGTCCGGGAGGGCGAGATGATCCGGGACGGCTTCGACCCGGAGGTGGACCGTCTGCGGGGCATCCTCCACGGCGGCAAGAGCTTTCTGGCGCAGATGGAGGCGGAGGAGAAGGAAAAGACCGGTATCCGCACCCTGAAGATCGGCTACAACAAGGTATTCGGCTACTACATCGAGGTGTCCAACTCCTTTAAGGAGCAAGTGCCCGACCACTATATCCGCAAGCAGACGCTGGTCAACGGCGAGCGCTACATCACCCAGGAGCTGAAGGATCTGGAGCACGACGTCCTCACCGCCAAGGATCGGGACGCCGCGCTGGAATACGAGCTGTTTGCCGCCCTGCGCACCAAGCTGGCGGAGTCCGTCACCCGCGTGCAGCTGGCCGCGTCCCTTATCGCCCAGCTGGATACGCTCTGCTCCTTTGCCTCTGTGGCGGTGAAGAACAACTACTGCCGCCCCTGTGTGGATGAGTCCGGCGTCATCGAAATTCAGGCCGGACGGCATCCGGTGGTGGAGAAGATGCGCTCCGACGCCCTATTCGTCCCCAACGACACCCTGATGGGCGCCAAGGAGGATCGGATCAGCATCATCACCGGCCCCAACATGGCCGGTAAGTCCACCTATATGCGGCAGGTAGCGCTGATCGTGCTGATGGCGCAGGTGGGCAGCTTTGTCCCCGCCCACGACGCCCACATCGGCGTGGTGGACCGCATCTTCACCCGTATCGGCGCCAGTGACGATCTGTCCGCCGGACAGTCCACCTTTATGGTGGAGATGACGGAGGTATCCGACATCCTCCGCACCGCCACCAAGAACAGCCTGCTGATCCTGGACGAGATCGGCCGCGGCACCTCTACCTTCGACGGAATGTCCATCGCCCGGGCGGTGCTGGAGCACTGCGCCGAAAGGCTGAAGGCCAAGACGCTGTTCGCCACCCACTACCATGAGCTGACGGCGCTGGAGCAGACGCTGCCCAACGTCCGCAACTACAATATCGCTGTCCGCGCCCGGGGCGAGGACATCATCTTCCTGCGCAAGATCATCCCCGGCGGCGCAGACCGCAGCTACGGCATCGAGGTGGCCAAGCTGGCGGGGCTGCCCGACAGCGTCCTCAGGCGCGCCCGCGCCATTCTGGAGGAGCTGGAGAGCCAGTCCGGCCGTCCCGCCCCCGTCGCCGCGCCGGACGACCAGCTGTCCCTGACCGCCATGGCCGAGAGCGAGGTGGCAGAGCTGCTGCGCCGGACGCAGGTGGACTCCCTCAGCCCGCTGGAGGCGCTGAACCTGCTGTACGACCTGAAGAAACGGCTGGGGAACGGCTGACGCCCCCGGTGTGCTGCTTTACGAAACCGAACTGCCCTTGAAAGGAGGCTTTTCCCGTGCCCCAGATCCAACAGCTCCCGCCCCATCTGGCCGATCTGATCGCCGCCGGTGAGGTGGTGGAGCGTCCCGCCTCCGTGTGCAAGGAGCTTCTGGAAAACGCGCTGGACGCCGGCGCCTCCGCCATCTCCACCGAGCTGGAGCGGGGCGGCCTGACCTATATCCGCATCACGGACAACGGCTGCGGCATCGCGCCGGAGCAGCTGCCCACCGCCTTCCTGCGCCACGCCACCAGCAAGCTGCGCCGCCCGGAGGATCTGGCCGCCATCGGCACGCTGGGCTTCCGGGGCGAGGCGCTGGCCGCCATCGCCGCCGTGTCCCGGGTGGATATCTTCTCCCGGCAGACCGGCGCGGACTGCGGCGCCATGCTCCATCTGGAGGGCGGCGTGCCGGAGGCTGTCACCGAGGCGGGCTGTCCCGACGGCACCACCGTCTGCATCCGCGACCTGTTTTACAATACCCCCGCCCGGATGAAGTTCATGAAGAAGGACACCGCCGAGGGCGCTGCCGCCGCCGGTGTGGTGACCCATCTGGCGCTGAGTCATCCCGACGTATCCTTCAAACTGCTGCGGGATGGGCAGGAGATCCTGCACACCCCCGGCGATGGCCAGCTGCTGTCCGCCATCTACGCGGCGCTGGGCCGGGACTTTGCCAACAGCCTGCTGCCCGTGAGCGGCAGCGGCGGCGCGGTGCGGGTGGAGGGCTTTATCACCAAGCCGCTGGCCGGTCATGGCACCCGCGGCCGCCAGCTGTTTTTCGTCAATGGCCGGTTCGTCAAGAGCCAGCTTCTGGCCGCCGCCGTGGAGGAGGCCTACCGCAACCGGCTGCTGAAGGGCCGGTTCCCCGGCTGCGTCCTCCACATTACGCTGCCGGTGAACGAGGTGGATGTCAACGTCCACCCCGCCAAGACCGTGGTGAAATTCCTGTCCGACAAGACCGTGTTTGACGCGGTACACTATACCGTCAAGGACGCGCTGGACCGGGAGGGGCAGCCCGCGCCCGCGGAGAAGAAGCCCTTCTACCAGACCATGACGGCCCGGGAATTCCGGGAGACGGCTCCCGCCCCGCAGGGCGTGAAGCTGCCCTTTGTCAGCGGCAGACCCGTCGGCTCCGCCGGAGGCGACCGTCCCACCGTCAACCGTTTCGCCCCCGCCGCGCCGACGGTGCAGATGCCCCGCGAAGCGGTACAGCCCGCCGCTGCGCCGCAGGGCGACGTATGGCAGGTACAGGACGCCGCACCGGAGAGCGGAAAGCCCTTCACCGTCCCCAGCGGGCGGGAGGGCATGGTCTACCGCATCACGCCGCCGGACACGCCGGAGGATATCCCTGCCTGCGAGCAGGCTGCCGCTGAAACGAGGACAGCGCCCGTTGCCGCGATGCCGGAGGCGGGACCCGCAAACGATGCGCCCCTTCCCGCACCGGAGGCCGCTCCCGTCCAGCAGGAGCTGGAGATGCCGGAGACGGCGGACAGTGGCGAGACGCCGTGGCGCATCGCCGGTGAGGTGCTGAAGACCTATATTATCTGTGAGGACGGGGAGCAGAACATGTGGCTCATCGACAAGCACGCCGCCCACGAGCGCATCCGCTTCGACGCGCTGAAGGCAGACCCCGTGCCGCCTATGGCCCAGCAGCTGCTGACCCCCGCCGCCGTAACGCTGACCGCCGAGGAGTACAGCGCGGTGCTGGAGTCGCTGGACGTGCTGGCCGGCTACGGCTTTTTGTGCGAGGATTTCGGGGACGGCGCCGTGCTGGTGCGGGAGATCCCCGACTACATACGGGCGGAGGACGCCGCCGCCACGCTGGAGGAGCTGGCGCGGAAGCTGCTTTTGCAGCGGGCCGACCCCGCCGGCGCGCGGGACGAGCTGCTGCACACCATGGCGTGCAAATCCGCCATCAAGGCGGGCATGACCACCGACGCCGCCGAGCTGGCGGCGCTGGTGCGGCAGGTGCAGTCCGGCGCTGTCCGGTACTGCCCCCACGGCAGGCCGGTGGCGGTGCAGCTGCGGAAATACGAGGTGGAGAAGATGTTCAAGCGGGCATGACCCCTTGATGCACAGGAGGTGAAGCGATGGCACAGCGGGTGATTTGCGTGGTAGGCCCTACCGCGTCGGGCAAGACGAAAATGGGCGTGGCGCTGGCCAAGCGCTTCAACGGCGAGGTGGTGTCCGTGGACTCCATGCAGATCTACCGGGGCATGGCCATCGGCACCGCCGCTCCCACGCCGGAGGAGACGGAAGGCATTCCCCACCACATGATCGGCGTGGCCGATCCGGCGGAAAGCTGGTCGGTATCCCGCTTTACGCAGGAGGCCGACCGATGCATACAGGATATCCTCCGCCGGGGAAAGCTGCCCATCCTGGTGGGCGGCACCGGCCTGTATCTGGACGCGCTGATACGGGGCAATACCTTTGCCGCCGGACAGCAGGGCGGCGCGGTGCGCCGGGAATTGCAGGAGAGGCTGGCGCAGGAGGGCGCGGCGGCGCTGCTGGCGGAGCTGGCGGCGGTGGACCCGGAGACGGCGGCGCGGCTGCACCTCCGGGATGAAAAGCGCATCCTTCGGGCGCTGGAGGTCTACCGGGAGACGGGCGAGACCATCAGTGAGCATGACCGGAAAAGCCGGGAGACGCCCGACCGCTACGACGCCCTGTACATCGGGCTGAGCTTCCGGGACCGGCAGGATCTGCGCGACCGCATCGACCGGCGGGTGGACGTTATGGTGGAGCAGGGACTTCTGGATGAGGTACAGGCGCTGCTGGGCAGCGGGCTGCCCCGGGACGCCACGGCCCTGCAGGCCATCGGCTTCAAACAGTTTCTGGCGGTGGCCGATGGGACGGCCGCCGTGGCCGACGCCGTGGAGGAGGTCAAGCTCCGCTCCCGGCAGTACGCCAAGCGGCAGCTGACATGGCTGCGGCGCAATCCGGATATCCACTGGATCCTGTGGGAAAAAGAGCCTGATTTTCCGCAGGCTCTCCAAAATGCGACAGAATTCCTCACCGCCGCCGGCGTATGCTGAGAGCGGCGGACGGAGGACAGGCCTATCGTCCGCACACAGACATAAAGGAGCAGACGATATGCAAAAGACAAACAATCTTCAGGAGATCTTCCTCACCCGCGCCCGGAAGCAGAGCATTCCCGTGACCATCTTTCTGGTCAACGGCTTTCAGCTGCGGGGCGTCATCGCCGGCTTTGACTGCTTTGTGGTCATTCTGGACTCCGAGGGAAAGCAGCAGGTCATCTACAAGCACGCCATCTCCACCATCGCGCCGCTGCGCCCGGTGGAGCTGCGGGAGGGCGAAACGCCGGAGGCGTAAGCGTCCGGGCGCGCGGGACGGACATAGAACACGAAGGAACACACCATGAAAAAGACATCCCCTCTCATGAAAATACTGCCCATCGCCGTGCTGGCGGCGGTGCTGGTCTATTTCGCCGTACAGCTGTACAACTACCTGTCCGACCCGGTGAACACCACGCTGGTGACAGAGGGACAGGCGGAGGACACCATCGCCCTCAACGGCTGGCTGCTGCGGGACGAGGAGGTGCTGCCCGCCCAGAGCGGCACCCTCAGCCGGGTGCGGCAGGAGGGCGAGCGGGTCGGCGTAGGACAGGTGCTGGCCCGGGTCTACGCCAACGACGGCGCTTTGCAGACCGTCAGCCAGATCGAGACGCTGGAGCTGCAGCTCCAGCAGCTTCAATTCGCCCTGACCTCCTACCTGAACCCGGACGCGGCGCTGAAGCTGGATACCTCCATCACCGGCGATATCCTGACGCTGCGGCAGGCACTGACCGGCGGCGACTACACCGCCGCGGAGGGCGATATTGCCCCGCTGAAGGCCGCCGTGCTCAAGCGGGACCACCCCTACGCCTCGCAGGAGGAGATCCAGACGGAGATCAAGTCGGTGGAGGGGCAGATCAAGTCGCTGGAAGCCTCCCTCTCCGGCACCACCGTCACCGCCCGGGCATCGGGAACATATTCCGCCGTCTGCGACGGGTACGAGACGGTGCTGACCAAGGCGTTCCTGGAGGAGGTGACGCCGGGAAAGCTGGCGCGGCTCCAGCCCGTTGACGAGCAGAGCAACATGGGCAAGCTCATCTACGGCGACACATGGTACTATGTGGTGACGCTGCCGGAGGAGCAGGCGAGCTATCTCAAGTCCCAAGGCGCCGTGACGCTGCGGTTTGCCAAGGGCTTTGACCAGAACATCCGGATGCAGGTGGTGGCCGTGTCCGCGCCGGAGGACGGTCAGGCGGCGGTGACGCTGTCCTGCCGGAAGTATCTGGCGCAGACCACGCTGCTGCGGCATCAGGCGGCAGACGTGATCCTGCGCACCTATGAGGGGCTGCGGGTGCCATCCAATGCCCTGCGGGTCAGCGAGGAGGGCGTCACCGGCGTCTACTGCGTGGACGGCAGCACCGCCGCCTTCCGCCCCGTGACCGTGCTGTATCAGGGGCAGGGGTACGCGCTGGTGCAGCCCGCCGAGGGGGTCTCTGACACCCGGACGCTGCGGGTCGGCGATGAGGTCATCGCCACAGCCGGTACGCTCAGCGACGGAAAGGTCATACGATAACGGACGACGATCCGGACAGAAATACAAGGAGGAGCATCCCATGTCTATTGCGGAGAATATTGCGGCGGTACGCCGCGCCATCGACGAGGCCGCCCGGGAAACCGGCCGCACCGGCGGGGACATCACGCTGGTGGGCGCCAGCAAGATGAACGACGCCGCTACCTGTCAGGAGGCCATCCGCGCCGGCATCGACGCGCTGGGCGAAAACCGCGTGCAGGAGATGACCGCCAAGCTGGCAGAAAACGGCTACGACGGCGCGCCGCTGCACTTTATCGGCCATTTGCAGCGCAACAAGGTCAAGCAGGTGGTGGGCAAAGCCGCCCTCATCCAGTCCGTCGGCTCGCTGGAGCTGCTGGAGGAGATCGAAAAGCAGGCGGACAAACTGGGGATCGTGCAGGATATCCTGCTGGAGGTGAACATCGGCGGGGAGGCAGCCAAGAGCGGCTTTGCGCCGGAGGCGGTGTCCGAGGCCGCCGCCCACGCCAAGGAGCTGGCCCATGTGCGGGTACGGGGTCTGATGACCATCCCCCCTGCCAGCGCCACGCAGGCGGAAAATATGGTATATTTCCAAAAAGTACACGCGCTATATGTTGACATAAATCAAAAAATGTACGATAATAAATTAGATTATCTATCCATGGGCATGAGCGGTGACTTCGCCGATGCCATCCGCGCGGGCAGCAACATGGTCCGCGTGGGTACTGCCATTTTTGGCGCCAGAGACTATACAAAATAACGCGGGAGGTATTTTTCGATGGGCTTCATGGACGAACTGAAAAAGATCATTCATCCCTATGATGACGAGGATTACGATTACGAGGACGATTTTGAGGAGCCTTCCAGAGACTCCCGTTCCCCCTTTGACGACCGCAAGGAGGATCGCCGCAGCGAGGAGCGGCGCGCCGATGACCGCCACAACAAGGTGGTGAACATCCACGCCACCACCCAGCTGAAGGTGGTGCTGGTGAAGCCGGAGCGCTTCGAGAACGCCTCCGAGATCGCCGACCACCTGAAGGAGAAGCGGACGGTGGTGCTGAATCTGGAGTCCACCAACAAGGACGTGGCGCGGCGGCTCATCGACTTCCTGTCCGGCGTGGCCTATGCCGGCGAGGGGAAGATCAAGAAGGTGGCCGCCAACACCTACATCATCACACCGTACTCCGTGGATATTATGGGCGACCTCATTGACGAGCTGGAAAACAACGGACTGTACCTGTAAGTACGGCGGATAAAGAAAGGGATCGGAGGGTTCATCCATGTTTACACCGCAGGAAGTTTCTGAGAAGGTATTCCCCAAGGCGTCGTTCGGCGGCGGCTACAGCATGAGCGTTGTGGACGAGTTTCTGGACGCGCTGACGGAGGATTATTCCACACTGTTTAAGGAAAACGTCACGCTGAAGGCCAAGCTGAAGGTGCTGGCGGAGAAGGTGGAGGAATACCGCTCCACCGAGGATGCCATGCGTCAGACGCTGCTGACCGCCCAGAAGATGGCCGCCAAGCTGGTGCAGGAGGCGCAGGCCGAGAAGGACACGATGCTGGCGGAGGCCAGAGCGGAGGCGGCGCAGGAGGTGGCGCGGCTGGCCGATGAGACAAAGGCCGCCGAGCAGAAGCTGGCCATGGCCCAGGAGAAGCTGGCGGACTTCATCCGCCGCAGCGACGAGCTGTGTCAGGCGCAATCCGCCTTTTTGCAGACGCTGCCGGAGCTGGAGCTTGTCCCGGCACAGTCGGCGGCGGACGCTGCCCAGTCCGATGCGGTGGTCAGCGGCATCGAGCAGGACATCCTGACCCAGTACGAGACGCAGGAACCGCAGCAGGAGGCCGCAAACGAGGAGCATGACGCCAAGCTCCCGCCTGTGGACGGCAGCGCCGCCCCCAATGAATTTGCCTTCGATCTGGGCGAGCTGAAGTTCGGCCGGAACTACGGCGGCAAGGAATAACCCGGAACCATCGAAAAGGCGGCCTATGGCCGCCTTTTTTCAAAGCGTGCGCCCCCGCCCCAGACAGGAAACACAAGGAGGAGAGCAGAGATGACGGAGAAACCTATCATTGCGCTGCTGTATGATTTTGACAAGACGCTGTGTACCACCGACATGGAGGACTACGCCTTTATCCCGGCGCTGGGCTACACCCCGGCTGAGTTCTGGAGCAAGGCCAACACCTTCGGCCGTGACAACCGGATGGATGGTCTGCTGGCCTATATGTACACCATGATCGAGGAGTGCCGCGCACAGGGTAAACGGCTGGACCGGGAGCTTCTGGTGCGCTGCGGCCACAACATCGAGCTGTTCCCCGGCGTGCGGGAGTGGTTTCGCCGCATCAACGAATTCGGCGAGACGCAGGGCGTGTCCATTGAGCACTATGTGATCTCCTCCGGCCTCCGGGAGATCATCGAGGGCAGCGGTATCGCCCATGAGTTCCGGGAGATATACGCCTGCGAGTTTTTCTACAATGCGGAGGGGCTGGCCACATGGCCCAAGCTGGACGTCAACTTCACCAACAAGACCCAGTTCGTCTACCGCATCAACAAAGGCGTGCTGGACGTGTCCGACGATAAGACGCTGAATGACTCCATGCCCGACGACAGCAAGCGCATCCCCTTCACCAACATGATCTACGTGGGCGACGGACTCTCCGACGTGCCGTGCATGAAGATGATGCGGGCCTACGGCGGGCAGGCCATTGCCGTATACCAGTCCGGCAACCGCGCCGGTGTGGAGGATCTGCTGAGCAAGGGACGGGTGGACTTCATCTTCCCCGCCGACTACCGGGAAGGCGGCGGACTGGACAACACGGTGAAGAACATCATCCGCAAAATGGCTATCAGCGATGCGCTGGCCGCCGAAAATGTCCATCAGCTCCAGATGATCGGACGGGGCGACCTGCCGGAGCAGGTGGGCCTGTTCGAGTGAAACAGGCAACAGACCAGAAAAGCGTCCGCGCACGGTGTGCGCGGACGCTTTCTTGTCCTATGCAAGCAGGTGGATGCCATCCACCGAGCGCAGGTGTGCCTTCAGGTCATCCAGCAGCAGCTCCGCCGACCCTGTCTTGTTTTCTCACTGCATGATCTGCCGGATCACGCGGATAAACCGCGCCCGGTCATAGATCACCGGCACGGGGTAGGTGGGGTTGGCCTCCTTGGCCGCCCACGCCGCCATCTGCGGCAGATCCGCCTCCCGGATGCAGGTGAAGCCGGTGGGGATGCCCAGCCGGGCGTTCATGGCGAAGATCGCGTCGATGAAGGCGTTGGCTCTGGCCGCCTCCGTGTCGCCATCCAGCCCCACCAGCCCCGCCAGACGCGCCAGCCGCCGGTGCGCCGCCGTACCGTAGTCCCGCAGAACCACGGGCAGCAGCACCGCATTGGCAAGGCCGTGACCCACACCGTACAGACCGCCCAGCGTGTGGGCGATGGCGTGGACGTTGCCCACACCGGCACGGGTGAAGGCTACACCCGCCTGATAGGAGGCGGTGAGCAGCGCCTGCCGCGCCTCCACATCGTCGCCGCGGGCACAGGCGCGCTCCAGCGTGCGGAAGATGGTGACCACCGCCTCCTCCGCCATGGCATCCGTTTGCCGGGTACGGTAAAACCTGCCGATATACGCCTCTACCGCGTGGGTCAGGGCATCCATGCCGGTCTCGGCGGTGGTGTGGGGCGGCAAGGACACGGTGAGCAGCGGATCCAGCACGGCGCAGCGGGGGATCAGGCACAGGTCGTTGATGGCGTACTTGTGGTGATCCGCGCCGGTGACCACAGCGGCGATAGTGGTCTCCGAGCCGGTACCGGCGGTGGTGGGCACGGCGATAAAAGGCGGGATGGCGCGGCGCACCTTCAGGAGGCCCGCCAGCTGCTCCGGCGCTTTGCCGGGCCGCACCACCAGCGCCGCGGCGGCCTTGGCGGTATCCATGGGGCTGCCGCCGCCCACCGCCACCAGACTGTCGCAATGCGCCTTCCGATACAAAGCAGCAGCCGCCTCCACGGTGGACACCGGCGGGTTGGGCTTTATGTCGGAGAACAGGGTATAGCCCTCCAGCCGGGACAGCATCTGCTGAAAGGCGGGGCCGGCGCACTGGCGGCGGCTGGCCACCACCAACGGGCAGCGGGCGCCGTACCGGGTCAACCGGGCGGGGATGTCCGCCAGACTGCCGGGGCCGGTGATCGTCTCCGGCTGACGCCACGGCAGCAGCCGTGCGCCCAGGGCGAACACACACTGATAGGCGCGGTATCCAACATGGCGTAAATTCACGAAAAAGCCTCCTTTTATCTCGCCCTGCGCCGGGGCAGCGGCGCTCCCGCAAGAAAAAGGGGGCGGCTGCACCGCCCCCCCTTGGGATCGTATATCGATTACTCCGCCGTCTCGATCAGGCCGTAGCCGCCGTTGTTGCGGTGGTACACCACGCAGATGGCGCTGTCCTCAATGCGGCGGAACACATAGAACGAGTGCCCCAGCAGGTTCATCTGCAAAATGGCCTCGTCGGTGCTCATGGGCTTGACGGCAAAGCGCTTGGTGCGGATGATGTCGAAGTCGTTGTCCTCCACTACGTCGAACTCAGCAGGAACGGAGGAGACCAGCGCGTCAGGCCGCAGGTTCTTGGCCAACCGCGTCTTGTTCTTGCGGATACGGCGGTCGATGAAGCTGACAGCCTCGTCAATGGCGCCGCGCATATCGCCGTCGGGATCCTCCGTCTCCGCACGGAACAACGTGCCGTTGGTGCTGCGGATGGTCAGCTCCACCACACAGCGGTTCTTCTTCTCCACGGCAAAGGTCACAAAGGCGTCTGCCTCCTCCGGAAAATACTTGTCCAGCTTACTGATCTTCTTTTCCGCGTATTCCTTGATGGAGTCGTTGAGGGAGATCTTCTTGCAGGCGAATGTGAACTTCATAATACTTGCTCCTTTCGTCAGTGCGGTAAACACAGGGTAGGGTCGGGGAGCGGGTTCCCTTTATCCTTGTGTGCATTATAGCAAATCGCAATACGTTTGAAAAGCACTTTTGAGAGAATTTGTGAAAACTTCATAAAGAGTTTATCATTCAGACACATTCGACAGGCTGCCCTAAAAGTCGCGGAAAACCGGCAAAACCTCCTATTTACACGGGGACAGGCGTGCTGTATGATAATAGAGGAAGCTTTCCAATATCCCACCCGCTTGGGCCGCTCTGCTTGCAGGGCGGCTCCTTTTTTGTGAAAAAGAGAGACGGCGCGCCGCCGTCTCTCTTTTTTCAGGTATCCAATTTTTCGGAAAGTGCCTTGTCCAGCCGCACCGCGCCGTAGAGATTTTTGGCCGAGCAGCCCGCCCGTCCGCCGCCGGCACAGGCGCAGGCGCAGGCACAGGCACAGCTGCTGGCGCAGGCACAGTGTCCGCCGCCGCCGAAGCCGCCGCCTCCAAACCCACCGCCGCGGCTGCCGCCGCCGAAGCCGCTGCTGCTACTGCTGCGGGGCGGGCGGGGCCGTGTCTTGGTGCCAACGCTGCCGGGACGGGGCTTGCCGTCCCGTCCGGCGGGGTACCAGAGGTGGTTGACGAACACATACCGCGTGCCGAAGCCGCCGGCGTAGCCGCCGCCCAGCTTCCGGAGGATCCGCACCACCACCCAAACGATGAAGATGGTGATGATCAGCGTCAGGAACAGGGCCGCCATTCTCGTGTCCTCGTCCTCGTCGTACCAGTCGTCATAGTCGTTGTCGGGCTGATTACTGATGCTGTTCTCCGGGGACAGAGTGGTGGGCCAGTCGGTGTAGCGTACCTTCACGTTCATCTTGTAGCCGTAGGACTGGTCGGAGGCGGTGATGGTCAGTCCATCCGCCACCGTCACGCTGTCCGCGCCGGAAACTGTCCCCTCGGTGAAGTCGCCGGTCAGACCGGCGGGGTCGTGCCACGTCAGGGTCATGGCCCCCATCTTGGCCTCGTCAAACCAGCCGGGGGTGTAATCGTAGAGCACGGTGCCGCCGTCCAGCCCGTACATATACTCCTGCACCCAGCGGTAGGAGAACGTAAACGTCTCGTTCTTCTTGTAGGCGCGGTCCAGATAGATGTACATATAGCGGTTATCGAAGGACAGGCGCTCGATGTTGTCGGTCAGGGCAGTCTTCTCCCGGATGGAGCCGTTGGGGATGCCGACCTTCAGCTCCTGCCCGTAGGGCAGCTCCTCCAGCGCCGTCCACGTCAGGGAGACGGTGATGGTCAGGCTGCCATCGTCGGTGTTGGGCAGCACGTCCACGTCGTAGCGGTCGATGTAGTCGTAATCCGCCCACGCGATGGCGGTGCAGCACAGCGCCGCCAGCACCGTCAGCAGCAGGATATGCAGCTTCTTCAGCATCGCGCTCCCTCCTCCCTGTTGCCGCCTTGCAGCTGGCAGATATGATCCATTTTGGCGCTCTCCGCCCGGATGGCGGCGCAGCGCTCGCTGTTCCAGACAGACGCCCAGTCGTCGGTGAGCATATTGCCCAGCGGGGCGCTGCTCAGCCAGCTCTGGCAGGGGATAATGCTGCCGTCCGGCGCCAGCGCCATGTTGCTCAGGCAGGCGCCGCAGCTGGGGATCAGGTGCAGTCCCAGCGCGCGCAGCGTCTCCTCCGGCAGCCAGCCGGGGCTGGTGAAATCCAGCTCCATGCCCAGCTCCTCCACCACGGCCGCCGCCTCTTGCAGCACCTGCGTCAGCGCCTGCTCCGTCAGACGGGTGGCGCGGCTCTCCGCGCCCTCGGCGCTGCCGGAGGGGATCAGACCGGAACAGGTGGCATACCGCACGCCCAGCGACGCGGCAAAGCGCAGCGTAGCGGCATAGTCCGTGTTCAGGCTGCACAGCGGCGTGTTCACGGAGACAATCAGCCCCGCTGCCACGGCGTTTCGGATACCCTGCACCGTCTTTTCAAAGCCGTCGGCGCCCACCAGCGCGTTGTGGATGGCGGGGTCAGCGCTGTACAGGGTGACCTGCACGCTGTCCAGACTTGCGCCGTACAGCTTGGCGCACAGCTCCGGCGTCAATAGCTGGCCGTTGGTGTTCAGCCGGGTGACGAACCACTGGGCGGCGTCCACCAGCTCCACCAGATCGGCGCGGAGGGTGGGCTCGCCGCCGGTGAACGTGACCTGCGGGATATTGGCGCTTCGCAGGCGGCGGAGGATGTCCAGCCACTGCTGGGTGGACAGCTCCGGCGCGTCCGCCAGCGACTGCCCCGCGGCGTAGCAGTGCAGGCACTTCTGGTTACAGTGCCACGCGCCGTCCTTGCGCATGGCGCTGAGCATCAGATCCATGCGGTGGGGCGCCGTCATCTCGGCGGCATAGTCGCCCAGCGACAGAACGCCCACCTCCGCCTCCGGCTCCTGTCCCCGGGCGATGGCCACCAGCGAGGTGAGCATCAGGGACAGATCCTCCGCCAGCTCGGTCTTTTTGGTGAACGGATAGGTCTTATGCGTCTCCGCCACGGCGGCGTCCGCCATGGCGTGCCAGTCGGACTCGCTGATCTCCAGCCCGGCAAAGGGCTCCAGCCTGTCCATAAAGTTGGCCAGCAGAATGGCCCACGACAGATTCAGCGGTATCAGCTTATCGCCGTTGAGCAGCAGCAGAAACGGCGCGTCCGCCGCGTCCTCCCGCGGGGGGATCATGTGGATGCGGACAGCGCCGCGTCCCTTGGGGTCCAATGTAATGTGCCGCACGCAGCGCAGGTGCTTCCGGCGGTATCGCTGTTCCAGAAAAGCGGGCATGGGCAAGCCTCCCTTCCATGCATTCAGATGCGTAGAGTATACCACAGGCGTCGGCGGATGGCAATAAAAACGCCCCGCCTTTCGGCGGGGCAGGGTGCGCTATGGTCAGTCGTTGACATCGTAGAAGATGCGCTCGCCATCCTCGGCCAGGCCCAGCAGGTCGCGGGCCAGCGCCTTGATGAACTCCGGGTCGTCCTTCTTGCTCAGGTCAGAGCGGAGCGCTTCGTTCGCCTGTTTTTTCTCCTGCATCTGCTGGGTGAGGGCCGCCTCCTGCGCCCGCACGTCCTTCAGCCGCCCGTAGACGTTGATGATCTCCACGCCCACCACCACGATGAGCACGCTCAGCACCAGCAGCAGGACAGCGCTGGGCTTTTTTTTGCGGGCCTTTTTCTGCGCCATGTCTGTCCTCCCCCTTTCGCGGCCCTTTTGACCGCATACACATTCTTATTGTAGCGCAGGCGCGGCGAAAAGGAAAGTGTTTTTTCAGGAAAATGGCGGCTTTTTTCAGCCACCGGACGGCGATCACCGCCGGACAGCACAACAGACGGCAGAACTGCACCGCCGCGTCCAGCCAGAACTCCCACAACGGACGCAGCAGCGGCGGCAGCGTCAGCCCGTACAGCACCGCGCCCAGCGCCACGCCGGTGAGCATATACAGCCGCAGCTCCCCCTCCCCGATGCGCAGGGTGAACCACAGCAGCAAAAGCCCCACCACGGTGATATACAGGCCGTCGGCAAGGCCGGTGAGGCGCCGGTCACGGCGGCGGCGAAGCCGCACGGCGCGCAGCAGATCGTAGACCATGGCGGAGGCCGCGCCCAGCAGCGCCGCCGTCAGGTAGGCGGCCAGCTGTTGGGAGACATGGTTTTCCATATCAGCCGAACAGCCGGGACAGGAACGAGCCCTGCCGCACCTCCGTGTCCTCGTAGGTCACGGCGTCGATGCGGCCGTCCACCTGCATCTCGCCGCCGTCCAGCGACAGCTTGCCGATATGCAGCTCCTCCCCGGTGATGATGAGCGTGCCGGCGCTGGTGGTGGTGACGATGCAGCTCTCGTCGAAGCGCACCACGTCCTCCACGCCGGAGATGCTCAGCTTCTCCCGCCCCTCGATCTGGAGGCGGTGATAGGCGGCCGCGCCGCCGTCGGTCATGTCGTAAGGCATAAAAAGCGCTCCCTCCCACAGAGTTTTCACTCCATCGTATGAGGGAACGCCCGGTATTATGACAGTTTGTCCGGCTGGGGCGCGGCCTCGCGGTACATGGCGGCCGCCGCGTCCTTGCCCACGTTCTCCGTGACGCTCACCACCTCCACCGTCAGGGTGTTCTGTCCGAAGCGGATGGAGATGATGTCGCCCACCTTCACATCGTAGGATGCGCGCTGCACCCGGCCGTTGACGGTGACGCGCTCGTTGTCGCAGGCCTCGTTGGCCACGGTGCGGCGCTTGATGAGGCGGGACACCTTCAGATATTTGTCAAGACGCATAGGGTTCCTCCTTAAAACGGTAAAGGAGCCGGTGTGGTCACACCGGCTCCCGTGAAAGCAAAATTACTCCGCGACGGCGTCCTTCAGGGCCTTGCCGGCCTTGAAAGCGGGCACCTTGGAGGCGGGGATCTCCACAGTCTCCTTGGTACGGGGATTCAGGCCGGTACGGGCGGCGCGCTTCTTGGTCTCGAAGGAGCCAAAGCCCACCAGCTGCACCTTCTCCTCGGCCTTCAGCGTCTCGGTGATGGTCAGCAGCGTCGCGTTGACAGCGGCCTCGGTGTCCTTCTTGGACAGGCCGGTCTTCTCCGCCACAGCGGCGATCAGTTCGGTTTTATTCATGATAGTTCCTCCCAAAAATTCATTAGTTGACGCCGTTCCCCTCCGGGCGGCGTATCTCAAAACGATCGAGATCGCATTAAGAACGTTTTGCTTCGTTCCACAGGGCGGTCATCTCCTCCAGCGACAGCTGGGAGACCTCCCTCCCCTGTGCCGCCGCGCCGTTCTCTACGGCACGAAAGCGGCGGATAAATTTTTCGCAGGTGCTGTTGACCGCATCCTCCGGGTCGCAGGCGCAGAACCGTCCCACCTTCACGGCGGCGAACAGCACGTCGCCCAGCTCCTCCGGCACGTCGCCGCCTTCCTCCACGGCGCGGCGCAGCTCGGCCACTTCCTCCTCCAGCTTGTCCAGCGCGCCCTGTACGTCCGGCCACTCGAAGCCGGCGGACGCCGCCTTGTTCTGGAGCTTTTCAGCCCGCCAAAGACCCGGCAGGCTCCGTGCCACGCTGTCCATGCTGTCGGCCACGGTCTTCTGACCCTTTTCCTGCCGCTTCAGCTTATCCCAGCTGACCGGCACCGCCTCGGGCGAGTTCTCGTGCCGGCTGCCGAACACATGGGGGTGGCGGAACAGCAGCTTTTTCACCACGCCGTCGCACACGTCGTCTATGGTGAAGCGCCCCGCGTCGGATTCGATATCCGCGTGGAACACCACCTGCATCAGTACGTCGCCCAGCTCCTCCTTGAGAAGCACGGGGTCGTCGTTGTCGATGGCCTCGGCGGCCTCGTAGGCCTCCTCCAGCAGTCCGCGCCGGATGGACTGGTGGGTCTGCGCCTTGTCCCAAGGGCAGCCGTCCTCCGAGCGGAGCAGGCGGATGATCTCCAGCAGATCCTCATAGCCATACTGCGGTTTCCTAACAAAATCTATCATACTTATGCTCCTATTGCAAGAGGTTTTCGCTTTGCCAACCCTAAAAGTTCAGCGCAAATGCAGTATTTCCGCGATTTTCTCACCCTTGGGCAGGCCGACAACGTCAGCCCGCGTCACCGCGCCCAGCGCCAGTGCCAGCACGCCGTAGACCACGGCGGCGATCAGGATGGCGGGCAGCACCGCCCAGCGCTCCGGCAGGCAGCGCACCAGCACGCCGTAGGACGAGCGGGCGGCCAGTGCCATCACCGCCGTGATGAGCAGCGGCTTGGCAAACAGGCGGAGGTAGGCCGGGCGCTCCGGCACACAGCGGGCGATGGCGATGAGGTTCAGCACCACGATCAGGGCGTAGCAGTACAGCGTGCTGACCGGTGCGCCCCGGATGTTGGTGGCGGGGTCACCCACCATCAGGTAGTTGGTGACGATCTTCAGAATGCCGCCGCACAGCAGGGTAAAGACGGGGATGTACTCCTTGCCGTAGGCCTGCAAAACGCCGTTGGTAGCTACCATCAGGCACACGAAGATGCAGGCAAGACCCAGAAAGGTCAGGTGGTAGGCGGCGGCCTCGGCGGTGTCCGGCACCGCCGGGTACAGCAGGTGCAGGATGGGCCCGGCCAGCACGGACAGTCCCGCCCCGGCAGGCAGGGCGACGAGGGTGGTCAGCTTCAGGGCAGCGGCGGTGCTGCGCCCCGCGGCGGCGCGGTCGCCCCGGGCCAGCGCGTCGGCGATATCCGGCACCAGACTGACGGTGACGGGGTAGATAAAGGACGGCGGCAGGACGAACAGCGTCATGCCGAAGGTGTACTCGCCGTACAGGGCGGTAGCGGCAGCCTCCGTATACCCCAGCGTGTTCTGGAGGGTGGACATGACCAGCGCCTGATCCAGCAGGGTGATGAGGCTCATGCCCGCCGCACCCAGCGTGATGGGGATCCCGGCGGTCAGCAGCTCGCGGAGGACCTCGCGCCGCGCAGGCGGCCGGTCGGAGGCGGCGATGCGCTCCCGCCGGCGCAGAAGAAACGCCGCCAGCACCGTCAGCGACAGCAGGGAGCCGGCGGTGACGCCGGCAATGGCCCCGGCGGCGCACAGTGAGGCGTCCGCGCCCCGGTGCAGCAGCAGAAGGCACGAGGCAAGGCCGATGACCAGCTTTCCGGCGGACTCCGTCATCTGGCTGACGGCGGTGGGCGTCATGTCGCCCAAGCCCTGGGTATACCCCCGGACGGCGGAGGTCAGGCAGACGAACAGCACCGCCGGGCCGAGGACCCGGATGGCGGGCGCGGCCAGCGAGTCGTGGAGCAGGCCGCTGAGCACCTGGGGAAACAGGCACATGACGGCGCTGCACACAAGGCCGATAACGGCCAGCAGCGCCAGCGCCGTCCGGAAAATGCGGCGCTGGGCATTGCGTCTGCCCTGCGCCGCTGCGCGGGATACCAGCCGGGACAGCGCCAGCGGCAATCCTGCCGTGGACAGCACCAGCAGCAGGTTGTAGATGTTATAGGCGGCGTAGAAGTGGGCCATACCCTCCTTGTCCAGCAGGTTGCCCAGCGGGATCTTATAGAGGGCGCCCAGCACCTTGGTCACCGCCACGGCAAAGGCCAGCACAGCGGCGCCGCTGATAAAGTTGTGCCGTCGCTGTGCCATGCCGCAACCTCCCGCTTACTTCTGCATATTCTCGTGGAACCGGCGGAACGTCTCCAGATCCTGCCGGATCTTCTCCGGACGGGCGATGTACTCCGTGGGGAACTTGGGGTGGAACACCCGCTCGATCCGGTCGCGCACCGGGTCTACCATTTTCGTGGAGCCGCCTGCGCCCAGAGACAGGATGCTGTGCAGCTCCTCCATGATGTAGATATTATACAGTCCCTCCGCGCCGGATATGCACCAGCCCACGTTCTCAAAGCTGCCGGACATATACTTCTGGCGGTAGAGGTAGTAGGGGGTGAACCCGGCGGTGCGCAGGGCGTCGTTGGCGTAGTCCAGCATGGCGGACACATCCTGCGCCGACGGGATGGGCAGACCCTCCAGCAGGATGCGGCTGCCTTTTTTCAGGCTGAGGGTATGGACGGTGATGTTGTCCGCGCCGAAGGTCAGGCACTTGTCCAGCGTGCGGCGGAAGCCCTCCGGCGTATCGGCGGGCAGTCCGGCGATAAGGTCCATGTTCACATGGGGGAACCCCATGGAGGTAGCCAGCGCCATGGTCGCCTCAATGTCCGCCGCCGTGTGCTTGCGGCCGATGGCCCGCAGCACCTCGTCCTCCATGGACTGGGGGTTGACGCTGATGCGGTCGGCGCCGTGGTCCAGCAGCACCTGCAGCTTCTCCCGGGTAATGGTGTCCGGGCGGCCCGCCTCGATGCAGTACTCCGCGCAGTTCGTCAGGTCAAAGCTCTTGTTCAGGTGGGTCAGCAGGTGATCCATCTGCTGTGCCGACAGGGTGGTGGGCGTACCGCCGCCCATGTAGAAGGACTTGACGGACAGCCCCGTCTCCGCCACCATGCGGGCGGCATCGGTGATCTCCTGCTCCAGCGCCGCCAGATACGGCTCCATCAGGCTGAAGGACTTCTCCACCGACGCGGACACGAAGCTGCAATAGGCGCAGCGGGTGGGGCAGAACGGGATGCCCACATAGAGGGATATTTCGTTGGGACGCAGACCGCGCTTGGCGGTCAGGCCCGCCTGCGCCGTCTCGATGGCCAGACGGCGGCGCTCCGGCGAGACGAAGTAGGTGTCCCGCAGAACACGGTCTGTCTCCCGCTCCGTCTTTCCCTGCTCCAGCATGGCGCGGGCCAGCTTGCCCGGCCGGATGCCGGTGAGCGCGCCCCAGCTGGGGGTGATGCCGGTAATGTCCCGCGCCGCCTTGAAGAACGACAGCTTCAGGGCGCGCTGACGCAGACGCTCCCGCTCGTACTCGTCGGGGGCATCCGTAAGAACGGCGCGGGAGACGCCCCGCGCCGTTTTGCCATGATAGTGAAGGGTGGTGACGCCGGTGGCATAGCGCTTCCCCTCCGTCAGGGAGACAAGGGCGCAGTCGTCGTCCTCCGGCGCGATGGGCTCATAGACAGGACGCTCCTCGGGGAAGAACGCCAGCAGGCTCTGCTCAATGGCGTAGCGGTCGTCGTGACCGCGGAATTCCAGCTTCATCGCGCCGCTCCTTGCCGCATATAGGGGTTGACGCGGCGCTCATAGTCCAGCGTGGTCTCCCGATCGTGGCCGGGCAGCACCCGCAGGTCTCCCTCCAGCGCCGCCAGACGGCCCAGCGAGGCCAGCATCTTCCGGTAGTCGCCGCCGGGGAAGTCGCACCGGCCGCAGGAGCAGCGGAACAGCGTGTCGCCGGCGAACAGCACGCCCTGCCCCTCCACCAGCAGGCAGACGGAGCCCTCGGAGTGACCCGGCGTCTCCAGCACCCGGAGGGTCAGCCCGCCCAGCGGCAGGGTGTCGCCTTCCTTATAGTAGCGCTGGTTCTCCGGCCCCACCTTGCGGAACAGCAGCTCGCCGCGCTCCGTGTCCACGGCGTCCTTTTCGTGGATGTACACCGGCACGTCCGGGTGCTTCTCCAGCAGGGGCCGGACGGCGGAGGTGTGGTCGAAGTGGCCGTGGGTCAGCAGGATATATTGCAGGGTGCAGCCACTCTGCGCCACCATGCGCTCCACCTGCGGCGCGTCGTCGCCGGGGTCGATGAGCGCGCAGACCCTTGCCGCCTCGTCGCACAGCAGGTAGCAGTTGGTCATGATGGGCCCCACCTGTAGAGATGTGATCTTCATCGCGCGCTCCTTTCTTACAGCTGGTCGGTGTCCACCACCAGCGTCAGCGGGCCGTCGTTCAGGCTCTCCACCTGCATATAGGCCCCGAACTCGCCGGTCTCGGTGTGGAAGCCCTTATTGCGGCACTCCTGTACGAACTTTTCATACAGGGGAATGGCCACCTCGGGACGGGCGGCGGCCAGGAATTCGGGACGGCGGCCCTTCTTGCAGTTGCCGTACAGCGTGAACTGGGAGATGATGAGCAGCTCGCCCTTCACCTCGTCCAGACCGCGGTTCATCTTGCCGTTCTCGTCCTCAAAAATGCGAAGCCCGGTGAGCTTGTCCGCCAGCTTGACGGCCTGCGCCTCGGTGTCCTCGTGGGTCACGCCCAGCAGGATGAGGAAGCCCTCTCCGATCTGGCCGTGTACCTTGCCGTCGATGGTGACGGATGCGTGCTTCACGCGGGTCAATACTGCTCTCATGGCATATCGCTCCTTTTTCTGGTTTAACCGGCGGGGCGGGTGACCCGCATGACGCCGGAGATCTGTTCGATCCTCCGCATGACCGTTTGCAGCTGCTGGCTGTCGGACACGTCCGTGTCCAGCGTGATGAGGGCAAAGCCGTCCGGCGTGCTGCGGGCGTTCAGGGAGGAGACGTGGGTCTTGGTGCTGGACAGCACCGTGGAGATGTCCACGATCAGGTTCAGGCGGTCCTTGGCCACCACCTCCAGCGTGGTGCGGTAGCTCTCGCGGGTGTTGCTGCCCCACGACACGTTGATCCAACGTCCCGCCTCCTCCGGCCTGCGGCGGGCCGGGTCGGCATTGGGACAGTCCGCCCGGTGGACGGAGATACCGTAGCCCCGGGTGATGAAGCCCACGATCTTGTCGCCGGGCACGGGGGTGCAGCACTTGGAGAACTTCACAAGGCAGTTGGTCAGTCCCTCCACCACGATGCCCTGCTCCCCCTTGGGGTGCTGGGGTACGGCGGGACGGGTCTGCTGGGGCTGGTCAGCCACCGGCACCTCCGCCTGCCGCTCTGCCTGATGCTGGTGGAGGATGCGCTGGATATCCTCCCGCAGACGGCCCATGACCTTCAGGGCGGTCACGCCGCCGTAGCCGATGGCGGCGTACATATCGTCCAGACTGTTGTAGCACAGCTTCTTCAAAACGCTGGGGAGGTTCTCCTCGCTGGTCAGCTCCTTCAGGGTGACGCCGGTGCGCTTCAGCTCCGCCTCAAAGCTCTGGCGGCCGTTGACGATGTTCTCGTCCCGCTTCTCCCGCTTGAACCACTGGCGGATCTTGCTGCTGGCGTTGCTGGAGCGGGCGATCTTCACCCAGTCGCGGCTGGGCCCGTGGGCGGAGTTGCTGGTCATGACCTCCACCACGTCGCCGTTGCGCAGGTGGTAGTCAAACTGGACGATGCGGCCGTTGACCTTGGCGCCGGTCATGTGGTTGCCCACGGCGGAGTGGATGGTATAGGCAAAGTCGATGGGCGTGGCGCCGGCGGGCAGGTTGATCACGTCGCCCTGCGGCGTGAACACGAACACCTCGTCGGCGAACATATCCACCTTCAGGGAGTGGATAAAGTCCTCGGCGTCGGCGCCCTCCTGATTCTCCAGCAGGCGGCGCACCCACTCGTAGCTGCGCTCGTCGCCAGCGCCCTGCCCGTTCTGCTTGTACTTCCAGTGGGCGGCCACGCCGTATTCGGCGATCTCGTGCATCTCCTTGGTGCGGATCTGCACCTCGAAGGGGATGCCGCTCTCGCCCACCACCGTGGTGTGCAGGCTCTGGTACATATTGGGCTTGGGCGTGCCGATATAGTCCTTGAAGCGGCCCAGAATGGGCTTGTACAGGTCGTGGATCAGACCCAGCACGTTGTAGCAGTCCGCCACCGTGTCCACGATGACCCGGAAGGCAAACAGGTCGAACACGTCGTCCAGCGACTTGTTCTGGGTGTACATCTTGCGGTAAATGGAGTAGGGGTGCTTCATGCGGGCCTGCACCGTGGCGGCGATGCCGGCCTCCCGCAGGCGGGAGGTGATCTGGTCGTGGACGGAGGACATGAAGCCGTCGTACTCCGCCGCCTTCTCGTCCAGCGCCTCGATGATCTCCCGGTAGCCCACGGGGTCCAGATATTTCAGGGATAGGTCCTCCAGCTCCCACTTCATGCGCTGCATACCCAGACGGTGGGCGATGGGGGCGTAGATCTCCATGGTCTCGAAGGACTTCTGCTTCTGCTTCTCCGGCGTCTGGTACTCCATGGTGCGCATATTATGGAGCCGGTCGGAGATCTTGATGAGGATGACCCGGATATCCTTGGCCATGGCCATCAGCATCTTGCGGAGGTTCTCCATCTGCTCCTCCTCCTTGGAGGTGTAGTGGACACGTGTCAGCTTGCTGACGCCCTCCACCAGATCCGCCACGGTGGGGGAGAACAGCTTGCTGATCTCCTCATGGGTGGCGTCGGTATCCTCAATGGTATCGTGGAGCAGCGCCGCCACGATGGACTCGGTATCCAGATGCAGCTCCTCCGCCACGATCTGCGCCACCGCCAGCGGATGGGTCACAAAAGGCGAGCCGTCCTTCCGGTTCTGCCCGGCGTGGTGGGCGGCGGCATACTCATAGGCGGCGCGGATCTGGTCGAACCCGGCGGACGGGTTGTAGGACTTGACCGTTTCAACGAGATGGTCGTACATTTCCTGCGGCGTCATTGTCCAACGCCCCCTTTCTCGGTGATTTCGTGGAGCCACAGCAGGCAGGGCGATTGCCCCAGTACCACCTTCAGGCCCCGGTGCAGCCGGATGGTCACATCATCCCCCTGATGCTCCAGCGTCAAAAGTCCCCGCTCGGCAAAGACCGACAGGCACAGGGCCGCCCGGGGGAACGGCTCGGTCTTTCCCAGCTCCGCCGCCAGCTCGCGCAGCAGCGGCAGGTAGCCGGTGGTGAGGCCGCTATCGGGGACGGTGCGCTCCAAAAACCGCCACGCGGCGGCGAATTGATCCCGTGTGGGCAGCAGCCGCCGGGCATCCCGGGCGGGCATGGGCTGCTGTGCCGTGCAGCGGTCCGCCAGCGTCAGAGACTCCTGCTCCCGGCCGCTGGCACACAGGGACGGCCGCAGATCCACCATCTGGAGCTGCACCGTCCGGCTGCCCCGGAACTCGTTGACCTGCAAATAGAAGGCGGCGTCCACCCGGTCGCCCACGCGGCAGCCGCAGTCCTCCGCCACGGTGGAGAAGAAGATGCCGTCAAATTGGGCGCTGCCCTTGCCGAGGCGCAGCTTGAGATGCCGGTTCTGGCCTACGTTCTGGGTACGCAGCAGCGTGGCGCCCAGCAGGCAGAACACCGGACGGGCGTTGCCGCTGCCATAGGGCTCCAGCGCGGACAGGGCATCCAGCTCCTCCAGCGTCACGGCGGAGGGGTGGGTGATGGCCACGTCCACGTCCAGCACGGACACGGGGGCCTCGCCGCCCCGGAAGCTGCGGGCGTAGTCGTTCATCCGCTGGCGGAAGGCGGGGATGTTCGACTCGTCAATGGTAAAGCCGGCCGCCAGCTCGTGGCCGCCGAAACCCAGCAGAATATCCTTGCAGTTTTCCAGCGCGGCAAAGAGGTTGAAGCCGCCCCAGCTGCGGCAGGAGCCTTTGCCGGTGGTGCCGTTGAGGTGGATCATAAAGCTGGGACGGGAATATTTCTCAGAGAGACGGCTGGCCACGATGCCCACCACGCCCTGATGCCAGCGGCTGCTCTCCAGCACCAGCGCGCTCCGCTCCCGTTCGGGCATATGGGCGATCATCTCCTCCGCCTGGGAGTAGATGGTCTGCTCCACGTTCTGCCGCTCCCGGTTCAGGGCGCACAGCTCCCGCGCCATGCGATCCGCCTCCTCCGGGTCGGTGCAGAGCAGGAGATCCGCCGCCTTGTCGGCGGCGCCCATGCGCCCCGCCGCGTTGATGCGGGGCGCCAGCACAAAGCCGATCTGCACGGAGGTGATCTCCCGGCCGGTAAGACCCGCCTCCTTCAAAAGCGCCTGTAAGCCGATGAAATCGGAGTGCTCGATCACGGCAAGTCCGCGGGACACGATGGTGCGGTTCTCGCCGGACATCTGCATCACATCCGCCACGGTACCGATGGCCGCCAGCGTACAGTAGCGGGCGAACAGCGCCTCCTCCCGGTCGGGGCCGCCCAGCGCCAGCGCCAGCTTCAGCGCCACGCCGCAGCCCGCCAGATGCTTGAAGGGGTAAGGACAGTCGGGCCGGTGGGGGTCCACCACCGCCACGGCGCGGGGCAGCGTCTCCTTGCACTCGTGGTGGTCGGTGATGACCACGTCCATGCCCAGGGAGTTGGCGAAGTCCACCTCCTCCACGCCGGTGATGCCGCAGTCCACCGTGATGAGAAGCCTTGCGCCCTTGCGGTACAGCCCCTCGATGGCATCGCAGCTCAGGCCGTAGCCGTCCTCGATGCGGCGGGGGATGTAGTGCAGCACGTCGGCGCCACGGCTCTGGAGGTAGTCCACCAGAATACAGGTGGCGGTGATGCCGTCCACGTCGTAGTCACCGAACACGGCGATCTTCTCGCCGTCTGCCAGCGCCTGCTGCACACGGGCCGCGGCCTTGTCCATATCCGCCATCAGGAACGGGCTGTAGGTCAAACGCTGCTCCTGCTCCAGAAAGGCGGCGGCCTCCTCCTCCGTTGCGATGCCGCGGGAGGCCAGCACCGCCGACACAAGGCAGGGATACCCCGCCGCGGTCAGCCGGGCCGCCGCCTCGGGATGGGGCGGAGCAATGTGCCATTTTTGGAATTTCACGGCGGGTCACCTCCCTCCTGCCGGCGGCAAGGACTATGCCGCCAGAATAATAATCGTGATAATTCTTTATTATAGCAAATGCGGCGGAAAAGGTAAAGAGCAAAATGCGCGTTCCGCCCAGCTTACAGGCAGCGGCAGACAGGTTGCATTTGTCGAAAGGATGGGGTACAATGAGCCATATAATCCAGACAGAATCGAGGATATGCCTATGCGTCCTGACGGAACGAGAGTAAAAAATCTGCCGCCCATCGTGGCGGCGATCCCCTATATCATGCCCAAGCGCTACGACGCCCAGAATAGCATCACCGAGAACATCGACGAGGAGGTCCTCAAGGCCTACATCCGCGAGAAGCGGCGCGGCGGCATCCGCATCAACCACATGGCGGTCATCATCGCCGCCTACTACAAGGCGGTGCAGACCAATCCCAAGCTGAACTATTTCGTGATGAACAGCCGCATCTACAAGCGCAACCACTTCTGCGTGTCCTTCGTCATCCTGAAGAAGCTGGCGGACGGCTCGCCGGACGAGACGACGCTGAAGATCTTTCTGGAGCCGCAGGACACGGTGTTCACCATCCAGCAGAAGATCGCCGACGCCGTCGACGCCAACAGCCGAACGGAGCAGAAGAACAGCACCGACAAATTTGCCCGGTTCATGTTCTCCGTTCCGGGGCTGCCCAAATTCGTGGTGTGGCTGGCGTACCATCTGGACAAGCACGGTCTGCTGCCCCGGAAGATCATCGACCTCAGCCCCTTCCACACCAGTATGTTCATCACCAATCTGGCCTCCATCAAGACCAGCTACATCCACCACCACTGCTATGAATTCGGCACCACCAGCGTGTTCGTGTGCATGGGCAAACCGGTACCCAACTATATGAGCGGCGACCTGCGCAAGAAGATGATGCCGCTGGGCATCGTCATGGACGAGCGCATCTGCACCGGCTACGAGTACGCCTCGTTTTGCAGCGACTTCCGCAAGTACATCCGCCAGCCGGAGCTGCTGGAGACGCCCTTTGACGGCAGCGCCGCACCGGAGACGGCGGAGGGCGAGACGGTGGAAACTCCCGCCTCCGTGTAACGCGGCAATTTCATAGCGGCAAAAACACAGGGACGGCGCTTTCGCGCCGTCCCTGTGTGCGGTTGGGGGGGGAGATATTGTGAGGATGGTATCTCTTAGAAGAACAGACCCCAGGCAAGGAAGCCCAGGCAGGCCACCACGCCGGTGAACAGCAGGACGATCACCAGATAGC
>ERZ773181.495-NODE-495-length-42248-cov-6.627095_pt1 | contig 42248 bp, 42 predicted proteins | sample MGYA00581001_ERZ773181 | MGnify/ENA primary metagenome ERZ773181 (study PRJEB29015, sample SAMEA2737780) | human gut metagenome | biome: human gut; feature: human-associated habitat; material: faeces | place: China | collected 2012 ...
CTCATGAACGTAACCACATACTGAACATACAAATTTTGCCATTTTGATTTCCTCCTAAATATTTAAAAATAAATTAATTTAATTAATACTATTTAAAATTTTTAAATGTTCTCCTATATTCATCTTTAATCCTTTTCATTTCTTTTTCATCATTTGGATTTCGATGGGGGCCTATTCTAACACCACCCAATCTTTTTTCATTATGATTAGGATTTCTTCTTTGTTTCCATTTATTATCTCGATCTTTTTCCTGTTTTCCAAACTTTCTGCAATTTTTAGAACAGTATTTGTCAGCATTATTCTTTGGTTTGAAACTTTTGCCGCACCAAGCACATTTTTTATGCTGTAAATTATAGATAACTTTATCATAGAGATTTTTTGATTCTTTTGAATCAAAACGAATTTTATTATTTTCTTTAAGCTTATTTAAACCCCTTCTAATATCGGTGGTGCTTCTTGAATATATTCTTTGATTAAATGTTTCATTTAAATCAACCAAATATAATTTACCTTCGGTTTCAATGATTTTAATAGAAATTAAATGCAGCCATTCTTCTTTTGAGATATAATCTCTAGTTGATTTATAATTTGACATTTCAACCATTATTTAAATAAATATCTATTTTTCCGTTAATAATTCATTAAAATTATTTGTTTCTTTGAGTATTGTTTTAAGATCATCTACTTTACCATTATAATCTATCCGAATATTTTCATCGTTTTTTCTTTCAATATTGATTGTAAAATTGATTGTATCATCATTTTCCATTTTTGACGAAATATAATTAGCCAACAAACCAATTATTAAAGGAAATATGAAATCTCTAATAATAAATTCGCCAATCTGATAAAATATTGAATTATGTACTTCTACATGGTCAATGCTCTTTCTATATTCAACAATATTAATTTCATTATTATTTTCTTTTATAAAGTTATAAAAATCATTTTTAATTATTAAATGGTCATTATTTTTATCATATTCTTCAGTTATGAATAATGCATCACATTTATCGACCATAGATGATTCTAAATGTTTTTTGAAATCCTCAAGTTTTTTATCAGATTTAGTTATTTTTAAATCATTGTTCATTTTTAACTCCTTTTTAAATTAGATATTTCAACCAAATGTTCTGGGTTATATTTTTGATATTACTGATAATTAAATTGAATTAAAAATTATTATTTTTATTTTTCTGAGTAAAATCTGGATAGTAACAACCCTGCACATGAAAATCAAATATTGGTTTAGACTCAATATAAAAGAGTTATAAAAAATAAATTTTAAATAAATCCCAATAATTCTGTAAAAAAAATAAAAAAAGAGTTAATACATTGTTAACTACTATATAAATCTGTAAATATCCAACTTGGGTCATAAGCTATGAGATATCCATCTTCACACCAGATTGCTCTGACATTTCCTGAAGTTGTATCTGCCACTGCAGCGGGATCTCTATTAATCCAATTTCCTCCGGTATGCTTTTTATGCCTAAGCCTTAACCTTATATGGCCTGTTCCGGATACTCTGCATTTAACATGGACAAATTGCACATCATAACCTAAGGATTTGGCTATTCTGTAATACACCTGTCCCCAGTCTACACAATTGGAACCTTTTCCCGCTTTAGCATCATTGATTGTTTTCTTGTCTGTTTTTTGAGAATCAAAGTATTTGCTGTATAATTTCTTCTTTGCTATAATAGCTAAAGCTTCATCAATAGTGTTTCCTTTGTAGTTGAATGTCTTGATAAACAGCTTCATTGTTGAGTCACTATAATCGGGAAGCTTTGACATTCTGTAAACGATTGCAGGAAGCCTTCCATTTGATCTTATGTATGCTTCAGTTCTTATGGCCATGTCCACATATTCGGCCTTGTCGATTTTGGTTGAGTTCTTTAACATTACATAGTTTGGAAGAAAATCCAAAGAGCTGTTATCCTTTATCACGGCCATTGTATACATTGCCACATCTTGTCTGAACCTAATTTCTTGGCTTTCTTTTCAACATCACTGCAGCTGCCTTTCAATGTCAATATCTGGTAGTAGTCACGCTTCTTGTACTTCTTTTTGTTCTGGATTAACCAGAATGCTATTGAGTTCATTGCCTGACAAAAACTTGTCCAGCTAATATTATCTTCTGTCATATATTATAATTTGTATTATCTTATTTATTATATTTTTTATATATTTTGGATAATAAAAATAATATCCAATCCAAGTGTTGAAAATACCCTATGTTTCCAACAAGAGGGAGTTGATAAAATCAATAGCTGAATTTTTGATTTGATTTAATTGGCCGTCATTGACATTAACGGCAAGGGTTGTCAATACTAGATTGGTTTTTAAACTCTGATATATATCAAAGCATTTTAAAAACAAGTTTTCAGTTGGTAATGGTGGTCGTTAATGTTTGATGTTTCGGTTATGAATCCATTCACGGTGTTTTCCGATAGCTACGCGAACAATAACATCAATCAAATCAGTTTCATCCTCTTTTTTGAAGTAATAATAAGCCGGGCCTTCAAGCATCTGCCTTAAATCATAGAATGGTCTTGGTTTGATTGCTTCAGGATGCATCAGTCCGTAATTCTTGAGTAGCTTAACGTTTTCAGTTTCATACTTTTCCAGTTTGGATTTCTGGACTTTGGTAGCTACTGTCTTTTCCTTTTTATCAAAAATTTTGGCTATTTGTGTTGAATCAATCAGTATGCTTGATTCGATTAAAAGTAGTTTTATTTCTTTTCCTTTGACTGTTATTGTTGTTGGATGTGAATTTTCACTGTCTAGGATTAGTTTCATTTTTATAGCCTCTATTATATAATATAGCTATTTTTACATATTAACTGTTTAGGAGTTAACAATAGCAGAAGAAGTTAGTGAAGAAAAAGCAATTGAAACTTCACTAACATTTTTTCTTTAGGAGATTAAATATGGTTTTATGCTCTGAATTTACCTTTGATGATTCTGTTAGGTGCATTCATTAACACACCTACGGAGGTAAGTATGAATAGCTTTGTATACATTGGCAATTCATCACGGATGTCCTTTCTCATGAATTCGATTAAAGGATAGAAATCATATACGTCCCCGTCAGGTCCTAAAGGAGCGACGGTAGTACCACTTATTCTTGAGTATAATAATTTCATTCCGGGATTTTGATAGTCCATACCAATGTAGGTTTTTTCAGCTATTTCAGATCCACCGTCACAGACTGCTGTTCCTAAAAGATCTATATTGTCAACACCATAATATGATTTAATGGCTTCAACAGGTTCAACTTGTCTGTTGTTAGCGAACATATCTGATTTTAATGTGGTCAATGACTTGTAATTGACTGCCATGCTGTTGAGGTTACAGAAGCTTCCGGCGGATTCCTTGAATTTTTCCTGAGCTTTTAAAATAGTAACTCCACTGTCATCGCCTGCAGTATAGTTGTATGTTGCCACTTTAGAGTTGTTTAAAATCATGTTAATAGCTGCCTGCTCAATACTTCTTCCGATAAGTATTCCAACGTCCTGAAGCATATCGTGAACGCTGATTAAGTTGGAATCAAGCATCTGTGCTGAGACGTTTAGAACTCCTCCAATGGTGTCAATTGATACAGTGTCACTGACAGGTTTTCTTACGTTTAATTCCTGTAAGGTAGCACCAGGAGCAATGTCTTTAGCCTCACCCAATTGTCCTTTGTCAATATCTCATCAATATTGACTCTTTGGGACATATAGGTATAATATTGGGAGTTTTCCTCAATTTCCTGCTTTGGAATTAATCTTGTGAATTTCATCCATTTGGCTGAAGTGTCTGCAACAATCTGTGCCATCACTTCATCTTGAACTTTAGCATAATTTCCTTTTGTCAACATTAATATCACCTTATGGCCTGCATTTTCCTGTTAATGCAAGATGTGGTTTGTTTAATAAAACACCAACCTTGGATTGTATGAATAATTTTGTATATTGAGGCAGCTCATCGTAAATGTCTTTTCTCATAATTTCAATGATTGGATAAAAGTCAGCGATGTTTTCGTCACTGGTAATTGGTGCTACGGTTGTTCCTGAAGATTTGGAATACAATACTGTTAATGGAGCGTTTCTGATATCGAATGCAATATAATCATTTTCACCAAGCATTGATCCGCCGTCTGCATGGGTTGTTCCTAAAAAGTCAATGTTGTCAACACTATAATAAGCCTGGATCTCTTCTATAGGCTGTACTGACTTATTTGAGATGTAAGCCAATTGTTTGATGTAACTTAATGTCTTATAGGATTCAACCATTATTGTTAAATCTGCACCAGTACCTGAACTTCCTTTGAATGCTTCCTGTGCTTTGATAACAAACTGTCCGAAAGCCTCCATTGTATCTTCGGTTTGTGTAGTATTGTATTTTGGAACCTTTGCTGAACTGACAATTGTGTCGTAGATATTATATTCGATTTTATTTGCAATAAGTGTTGCCACATCTGCCAGTAAGTCTTCAAAAGAGATTCTGTCACTGTCAAAGACATCCTTATTAATGTTTAAAACTCCTCCGACAGTATCAATGCTGATGGTGTCGGTTACAGGTTTTCTGATATTGAGTTATTGTAAAGATGCTCCCGGTGCTAAATCTTTTGCTTCACCGAGAAGGTCACGTTTTATAGCCTCATCCAAATTGATGTTTTGTCTGAAGTAAGTATAATAATCAGAGTTCTCTTTAATTTCCTGTTTTGGAAAGAGTCTGGCTAGCCTTAATCTTTTAGCTGATTCATCAGTAATAGTTTGAGCTATTACCTCATTTTGCACTTTGGTATCATTTCCTTTGGTTATCATTTAAGCATCACCTATGTCATATGGTCTGAATACTTCAATGTAGTTGTAATCGTCTGAGCTAGCTACTGGGTGCATTGCAATGTATTCTCCGTCATCAGATTTTATAGCTCCAGTGCTTGTTAAAGCAATTCTATCTTTAACGTTAATGTTTGATAATCCACTAGCTAATTTTAATCTGAATAAATGGCCTAATACTAAGATTGCTGTTTTTCTTTTTCCTCCAGTCATGGTAACTGGATCGTTTACTGCAATTCCTAAAATTATTTCACCTTCAGCTGAAGTGTATTTTTTAACTGTTGGTTTTCCTATATATGAATTAGCTGATAAAGTTACGGCGTCATCAACTTTGATTTTGTCTCCTGCATATTCATAACCTGGAGTTTCACCAGTCGGGGTTGTTACAGTGGTTGCAGTGATTGTACATTCATCCAAAAGGAAAGTTGTGACTTCTTTTCTTTCTTCCAATAATATAATAGAATCTGCCATTAAATATGTCCTCCACTTAAATCTTTATTATGTAATTTATTATTTATAATATATAAAGATTTATATATAATGGCTACTTTTTAAAATTTTAGAAAAAGTTGTCAGGTCGAGTTATATCTTGATAATAATAAAATTATTGTATTTTCTAGTAATAAAAATGCTCTAAATAGGTTTATTACATCGGTAGTTGAATACTTGATAAAATATTTAAAATATCATTCACATGTTGCAATAATAAATTAACTAAAGTAGTGATTGTTATTTGATTTAAGAAATCTTTCATAAATTGAGCTGATTTTTTCATAATACTTATATCGGGCTCGTCATTATTAAGTTCTCTTTCAATTATAAGTACATTATTAATTATATTTGTATATACATCTTTTCCAACATCATTTTCATCAATAATATTTCTGATATCCCTTAAATTAGTAGAAATATTTTCTTTATATGAAATATGATTTATTTGGACATTTGTATTTCCAACATGTATGAGAGGTGAGATAATGTTAATTGTTTTTGCAACTTCGCGCTCTTCATCAGTGAAAATATATGATTCCCCAATAATTTTATTTTTCTTTAATTCAGAGCACCAATTCATTATTTCTTTTTTAACATGAGCAATAATTGCTTCTAATTGGAATATTGGACAAACTCTATAAATATCTGTGACATTCTCAATATATCCTCTTAATAAATTTTCTATTTTAAAATCAAGTTTAAAATGAACGGTTTCATGGTTAATATCACAGATATGTATTAATTCAAAAGTAGATTGATAAACACGAACCTCCCTCAATTGCTCATTAATTTCATCAGGAATACCCTGTATGGGTGCATTTGAAGCTTTGATAACTCCACCCCAAGTTGGAGATATTGCATCGCCCCTTAGTTCGCATTCCAATATTCTGTATGAAGGTAATTTGTCCAAATTATCTTTATATCCATTTAATTCTAAATTAATCCATTCATTGAATTCTTCAAGTTCCAATTCATTAGAAATCATTAAAGCTTTATTAAGAATTGATTCTATATCTTTGTTTTCAAGAATGTCTTTTTGTAAATCTATTATTAAACTATCCATTTTAAATCCTCATTTATCTTCAAAAAAACTTTCTAGTTTAATTCTGTTTTTCATGGCTTTTACTGCACCGTCATAACTAGGGAACAAATATTCTTCAGAATAACCTTCCCTATAAAGGTCTTTTAAAAAATTAGGTTTTTCATCTTTTGGAATTATAATACAATAAAATAAAAATTCATCTTCTGGAACATGAACATTTGATACAAAGGCATGTTGTCCTGTGAACCAATACTGATCTTCTTCACGGTCACCATTACGTTCATCAATAATCCTACTATCCAGAGATTTTTTGAATAAATAATTAACATCATCAACTATAAAAGTAAACAAACCTTTTTGTGCTTGTAAATTAGGGTTTCGATTATATTCCGGCCTATAAAAATGAAGTTTACTATAGAATGGACCATAATTATTGACATTTTCAAAAAGTTTATAATTCAATGCCCATATAACTCCATCCTTATCCAAAGGTTTTTCAACAATATCCTTTAATGCAAAATAAAGTGCAGATTTATAATCATAAGACCAATCAAGAAATCTTGTGGGTAATCCATAGTGCTGAGCAAGGGATATTACTTCTCTAAATTTTTCATTAGGCCACCATTTAGGATTGTATTCCATATAATTGTGGATATTATTTCTAACTTCAAAATCATCAGTAACTTTTAAGCCAATTCTATCTGCAAAATTTAAAAACTTAAACAAGACATACAGTTCTTTTTTAACTTGAAAATATCCATCATCACAAACAATCTTACCCCCACCCCAATTAATTACTTTTCCCTTTTTGTCTCTTTGTATGGTAATCTCATTTAATCCTTCAGGAACATCTTCTTTGTCAATAAATCCCCTTTTAATAGCATCCTCAACTGACATGTCTTCAGATAAAATAAAATCATTTCCAATGAAATCATTAAGTTTATTATTTTTGGTTCTCAATGCGGAAGGCACTAAATCATATGATGAATCTTCTAAACCTCTAAAAACAAAATTATCACGAAGATCATTACCCTCATTATAAATTATTTTCATTAAATCACAATATGATTTAGCAGTTATATTTTTAATATATATAGAGTTGTCCATTAATTAACTATATATTAACCAATATTTAAAAAAATATCTAAATCCCAAAATAGTATATTCACTTTAAATCCGAAACAAATTACACTTAATTTGATAGTTTTTTTATTTCCAATTTTCAGCATCAATAATGCTCTGTTCAGCTTCACCATTTTCAATCATTTTAATAGCCATATCAAAATTAGTTTTAATCTCGCTCATTAATCTAACTTCAGAGTCCCAAGTTTCATTTTCATTGTCTCTAGTGATGCACCAATCACTAACATCCAATTCACCTTCAATTAACCTTTCTTCCACTAATTCATCGTAGATTGAAAAGTATTTGGCTTGAATAGATTCACGTAATTTCTTTAGTTGTTCATAATCGTTTATTAAGTCTTCAACTTTGTATTTATATAATTTGAATCTGTTGTAATCAGATATTAGTTTCATTTGTCTGAACGCATCAAGCACTTCTTTTTCATCGTCTTCAAGTTCATCATATGTTCTAAATTTATCTTAAGTCATTTTAATCACTAATTAATAATGGAATAAAAATTTATAAATGCTTTTTGATGTCTTGTTGATTATTGTTTTCAAATTATAAATTTGCCCACCGATAACAATATTGATATTAACATGAAAAAAATGAGAAAGATTATAAAACGTGTCTAACAAAAATAAATTTAAATAATAAATTTTTATATTATAAGAAGGTTTTCACAATGGCGGCCGATGTAGAAAGTGAAGCAACTCTTGAGAAAAAATTAATTGAATCATTAGTAAATAATAGCTACGAAAGAGTTAATATAAAAGATAAAGACGATTTAGAATTAAATTTTAAAAAACAACTAGAAAAATTTAACAATACAACATTCACGGATAATGAATTTAAAAAGATCCTTATTCATCTTGAAGGTGGATCAATATTTGAAAAAGCAAAAAAATTAAGAGATCAATTTGTTCTTAAAAGAAAAGAAGGATCATTTTATGTTAAATTTCTTAATAAAAAAGAATGGTGTAAAAATCTTTTTCAAGTTGCAAATCAAATAACTTATTCCAAAAGATATGTTAACAGATATGATGTTACAATTTTAATTAATGGTTTTCCCTTAGCTCAAATTGAACTTAAAAAGAGAGGGGTAGAACTTAAACAAGCTTTTAACCAAATAAAAAGATACCAATTACATTCCTATCATAATTTATTTAACTATATTCAAATTTTTGTAATTAGTAATGGAGTAAATACTAAATACTTCGCCAATAATGAAAATTTAAACTTCAATTTCACATTCTTCTGGAAAGATAAAGAGAATCATAATATATCCAGTCTGAATGAATTTGCAGACACTTTTTTAGAAAAGTGCCATCTTTCAAAAATGATTGCCCAATATATGGTTCTAAATGAATCCACAGAATCGCTAATGGTTTTAAGAGCATACCAATATTATGCCGTTGAAGCAATCATAAATCAGACATCCAATAAGTTAAATGGATATATATGGCACACTACTGGTTCTGGAAAAACATTAACCAGTTTTAAAGTTTGCCAAATATTATCTCAAAGAAGTGACATTGATAAAGTAATGTTTGTAGTAGATAGAAATGACCTGGATTATCAAACAACTCAGGAGTTCAATAGCTTTTGTGTAGATGCCGTTGATGGAACTGACGACACAAAATCTCTGATAAAACAATTAACAGGAGAAAATAAACTCATCATAACCACCATTCAAAAATTACATCGTGCAGTCAAGTTTAATGAAGATAAGCTTCAAGGCTGTGAAAACTTAAGAATGATTTTAATATTTGATGAATGTCATAGAAGCCAATTCGGAGATATGCACAGAGACATTACTGACTTTTTCACTGATATAAATTATTATGGATTTACAGGAACTCCTATCTTTGTTCAAAATGCCAATAACAACAGAACAACAAGTGACCTATTTGGAAAAAGGTTGCATTCATATTTAATTAAAGATGCAATTAGTGACCACAATGTTTTGGGCTTTTGCGTGGATTATGTTGGAACCTATAAAAGTAGAATTAAAACAGACATAGAAGTTGAAGCGATTGACACCAAAGAGCTCATGGAATCTGATGAGCGGTTAGAAAAAATTGCTGATTACATCTTAAGTTATCACAATGCAAAAACCTACAACCGAGAATTTACAAGTATTTTTGCAGTTTCATCAATTCATGTACTAAATAAATATTATAAAATATTTAAAAAGAAAAATCCGAATCTAAGAATAGCTGCAATTTATTCATATGGTGCAAATGATGATTTGGATGAAGGAGTACATAATAGGGATTTACTTGAAGAACAGATTGCAGATTATAATGAAATGTTTGGAACAAGTTTTAATACAGGTACATTCAGCCAGTATTATGTTGATGTTAGTAAAAAAAGTAAACAGAAAAAAATTGACATTCTTTTAGTTGTAAATATGTTTTTAACTGGTTTTGATAATAAATTCTTAAATACATTATACTTAGATAAAAATTTAAAATATCATGGTTTAATTCAGGCATTTTCAAGAACTAATCGTATTTATAATGAAAAAAAGATGCATGGAAATATTGTTTCATTTAGAAACCTTAAAAAAAGAACTGATGAAGCAGTGGCATTGTTTTCTGATGAAGATGCAAATGGTTTCATTGTTACATTGCCTTATGATGGATATGTTTCTGAATTTAATAAAGGTTTAGAAGCGTTATTTAAGTTAGTTCCTGATGTTTTTGATGGGATGATTTTGGAAGATGAAAATGACATTAAGGAATTTGTTTTAATTTTTAGAAATTTATTAAGAATACTGAATCGTATGTTTACTTTTGTAGAATTTAGATATTCTGATTTAAATATTTCAGAGCAAAAATGGAATGATTACAAAAGTAAATATTTAGACCTTTATGAAAGATTTAGAGTGTTCAATGATGCTGAAAAAGTAAGTATATTGGATGATGTTGATTTTGAAATAGAATTAATGAGACGTGACAACATTAATGTTTCTTATATCATTAATTTACTTAAGGATTTAGACCCTAATAAACCTAAAGAGTTTAATAAAGATGTTAAATTCATACAAGATTTAATAGCAACCTCGCATGAACTTAAGAGTAAAGCAGAATTAATTGATAGATTTATTCATGAAAATATTGTTGAATCTGGGGGAAATATTGATATTGATGAGGAATTACCTAAATTCTTTGACCATGAAAAAAGTAAGGAAATTAAAGAATTATCAAAAAATGAACATTTATCCGAGGATAAGGTTAGAGATATTATAGGTGAATATGAATATAGTGGGAAATTCTATAATGATTCTATTAAAGAATCATTTAATGAGGATTTAGGTTTCTTAGAGCGTAGAAATAAAGTTAATCTTTTAAAAGAAAAAATTGTTGATTTAGTAGATAAATTTGCATTGATTTAATGGAGGGGTAATATGTCTGATTATACAAATAATTTAGAAAGTAAATTATGGGCAACATGTAATGAATTAAGGGGCAACATGGATGCTAGTGAATTTAAAAACTATATATTAGGTTTTATTTTTTATAAATACCTATCTGAAAAAATAGATTTGAAATTAACAAACGAGCTTAAAGTTGATAACATCACATTTGAAGAAGCTTTCAAGTTAGATGAATATAAAGAGGGATTAAAAGAAGAAGCCCTTGAAGATTTAGGATATTTCATAGAACCTGAATTTTTATTTAAAAATTTAGTAGAACAAGCAAAGGTAGAGGATGAAGACTTAATTTTAAATGTTGAAAGTGCATTTAAAAAAGTTACTGACTCAGTAATTGGTCAAGAAAGCTCAGATGATTTTAAAAATTTATTTTCTGATGTGATTTTAGACTCTCCTAAATTAGGTAAAGATGTGTCTGATCGAAGCAGATTAATTGGAAGAATATTAAAACATTTATCTGGAATTAATTTTCATTTAGATGATAATGAGCAGGATATCTTGGGGGATGCATATGAATATTTAATTGGTAAATTTGCATCAGATGCGGGTAAAAAAGCGGGTGAGTTTTATACTCCTCAAGAAGTCAGTAAACTTTTATCAAAACTAGTTACAATTGATAAAACTAAATTGAAAGCAGTTTTTGACCCTACATGTGGTTCAGGTTCATTACTTTTAAGAGTAAACAAAGAGGCAGATGTTTCTAATTTTTGTGGTCAGGAATTAAATCAAACTACTTACAACCTTGCAAGAATGAACATGATTTTGCACGGAATTCACTTTAAGGACTTTGACATTAAACAAGGCGACAGTCTTGAAGACCCCCAATTCTTAGACCAAACTTTTGAGGCCATTGTTGCAAATCCTCCATTTTCTGCAAATTGGTCCTCTGATAAAAAGTTTTTAAAAGACGAAAGATTTAGTGGAGCCGGTAAATTGCCTCCAAAATCTAAAGCAGATTATGCGTTTGTTGAACATATGATTTATCATTTAGATGAAAATGGAATTATGGCAGTTGTTTTACCTCATGGTGTACTTTTTAGAGGCTATTCAGAGGGACATATAAGAAAACATCTCATTAAAGAAAAAAATTACTTGGATGCAGTTATAGGATTGCCTTCAGATTTGTTTCATGGAAAGTCCATTTCTGCTGTTATAATGATTTTCAAAAAGTGTCGCATGAAAGATGACGATATTTTATTTATAGATGCAAGTAAAGAATTTGAAAAGGTCAAAAATCAAAACATATTATCTGACAAAAATATTGAAAAAATTGTCAATACATATGTTAACCGTTTGGAAACTGATAAATTCTCCCATTGTGCTTTATTAAGTGAGATTGAGGAAAATGATTTTAATTTAAATATTCCTCGATATGTTGATACTTTTGAGGAAGATGACCCAATAGATTTAGATGATGTTTGTGATGAGTTAGAAAAAATTTCAAAAGAAATGGCGAACATAGATTCTGAAATTAAAAAATACTGTGATGAGTTAGGGATTAGGCCTCCAATATTTTAAATTTATAATTTGAATAATAACATATTATCAAACATTTGTTGAAGCAAACCTTTTTTGAATTCTTGTGTTTTATTAAGTTGATTTTCAGAGAGTTCTATTTTATGGTCAATATTTAATAAAAAATCAACAATCTTATTTTGTTCTTCTAAAGAAGGTAAATCTATTTTTAATTTTAATAACTCTTTTTCAGAAAATTCTTTTTGACCTGTTCCTCCAATTAATCTTTCTGATTTTATATAATATTCTGGTCTTGCTAAAAAATAATATAAGTAATTTACATCAATTTTATCCTCAAATACATTAAATGAAGAGATGGCATTAGAGCATATTCCTCCATCTAACGATTTAGGAACAATACCCATACCACCATTATGAAAATTTTGTCTACCGATTAAAAGTTCTCCAGATCTTCTAATGTAGTAAGGTCTACCTCTTTTTGTTAATTTAGGTTTAATTCTATCATTAATTTCAATACCTTTTGTATGTAGTTTAACTGTAAGTAATTTTAAACCTTCAACATTAGTTAATTTTGTTTTTTTAGGAATAAAAGCAACATCCTTTAAAAGTACTTTATCCCATGTGTCCTTAAAATCAAATCTTAATTTCTGTGTGAAAATCTGTTGCATAAGATATTTCTTAAAATTTTGATATTCATGATGTTTTTTTTCTAATAACTCGATTTTATTATCTATTAACAATAGGTAGTTGCTTATTTTTTGTTGTTCTTCTAAATTGGGATAATAAAATTCTAATTTTTTTATAATATTAGCTGAAAGATTTCCTTGTCCTCCTTGAAGATATTTATGAATAATTTGATCTTTATATTTTACAAAATAATTATATTGGAAATAATTATTCATTTTATTGTCAATTTTTAAAACTGCTTGATTGATAGCACCATCGATTTTAGAAATTGCTACTTCACCACTTGTAGCTCCATACAGTGCCAATAGTAAATCTCCTTTTTGAACTTTTTTTGCAGAAGAGTTATTTATTGCTTCTTCATTTATATATTGTTCAGTTACTTCATTTCCAATTTCACCAGACTTAATAAATGGAATGTTTCCCTTATAATACTCTCTTTTAGATGTTGATGGAGTTCCGCCAGAATAAGTTTTACTTATATCTCCAATTTTATAAGAAACCCACTCATCATCAAATCCGCTAAATCGAAGCACTTGTGCGTTAATTTAATATGATATTTTAAAATTTTCATTTAACAAAATTTATTTCTAGTGATTCAAATGAAAAATAAATTAATTAATTCGATTAAAATCTCAATGAAACCATTTTTAAATGAAAATCAAATAGTTAAATTAAACAACACTTTAATAAATGAATTAGAAGAATTTGAAGTATATAAAAAAGATAAAAATTTATCCATCTCAGAATCCAAAGAAAATTATGATTTATTGAATAGTTTTCTTTCAGCAAAAAAGGTTGAAGGGTGTTCTATTAGAACAATTCACTATTATAAAACAACCCTTATAAAAATGTTAGAATCAGTCAACTTAAAAATAGAAAATATTACAACAGATGATTTAAGAAAATATTTAGCTGATTATAAAAATAATACAAATGCATCTAAAGCAACAATTGACAATATCCGAAGAGTTTTATCAAGTTTTTTTAGTTGGTTAGAGGATGAAGATTATATTTTAAAAAATCCTGTAAGGAGAATTCGTAAAATAAAAACAAGAAAAGTTGTCAAAGAGGTTTTAAGTGATGAAAATTTTGAAATTTTAAGAGATAATTGTGATAACCTTCGGGATCTTGCAATGATTGAACTTTTGGCATCAACAGGTATACGTGTAGGTGAGCTTGTTAACTTAAATATAGATGATGTTTTATTTAATGAAAGAGAATGTGTTGTATTGGGAAAAGGTGACTCTGAGAGGACTGTTTACTTTGATGCTAAAACAAAAATCCACTTATTAAAATATTTAGAGTCCCGAAGTGATGATAATCCAGCGTTATTTGTATCATTTAAAAAACCTTACAACAGACTTGGAATAAATGGTGTTGAAAGAAGAATAAGGGACCTTGGAAGAGATTCAAACATTAAAAAATTTCATCCTCATAAATTTAGAAGAACAATGGCTACAACTGCAATAGATAAAGGAATGCCTATAGAACAAGTACAAAAGCTATTGGGACATGTTCAGATTGATACAACAATGCAATATGCAATGGTAAATCAGAATAATGTAAAAATAGCTCACAGAAAATATATAGGATAAATCAATGCTTTTTCTGCATTGATTTATAAACTTAAATTACAACAGTCATTGCACTTGAAATTAACATTATCCTGGAAGTAGTCATAATGATCTTGCACATCATCACAAACAGACAACTCTTTAAAGTCTAATTTCTCAAGCTGTTCAATTTTAGCATCTAAAGGCAAATGCCTGTATCCTCCTTCTTTAAGAGTATACAAATCAAAATCAGTTATATCACTAATTAGCTCTGCCATTTTAGGTTTAACCCTTAAAAACTCCACTAAACATTTATCAACATTAATACTATTTATTTCATCGAAATCGCAGGTTTCAAATAGGAAAGGAGCAAGACGTAAACTGACATCAAAACCATTTTCAAAAAGTGTTTCAATAGCTTCTTTTCTCTCTTGATAGGTTCCTGCATTGTCAGTTTTTTTAAGAATCTCTTCATTGTTTGTTGGTGTACTGATTTGAATATGTGCTAATTTTTTATCAAAAATATCCATATATTCATCAGTTGCAACTAGATCGGATTTAGTAACAATCAAGTAATGGACTTTTTTAGAGTTGAGCATTTCAATTGTTTTATATGTATTTTTAAGTTCTTTTTCGATTGGCTGGAAACAATCAGTCATTCCGCCTAAACGAACCACAGAACCAGATTCTATTTTCCTGAAAACGGTTCTCTCAATTTTTCTTAAATCCGCTACTCCAACATCTTCAGGATGCCAGAGTTTTCTAAAGTCCAATAATGATTTTGCATAACAGTAAGCACAGTTATAGTAACATCCTTTTCCGTATGGATCCAATCTTGTAGGATAGTAGCATTTATCTCCTTCTCCCCCGCCTACTGTTTTATAAAATGATTTGAATTCATTTGTCATGTTATCAGATATAATATTTTTTATTAAATTTTTTATTTCTTACTTTTCATATTATGTTGGACTAATTTTATAAAATTTTCTTCAGACATTATATTCCCTGGCGTGAGTTGACTTTCATCAAAGTCATCCGGCAACATAAAAGCACCTTGACCCTTTGACATTTGGGAGATGACAGCTTCTTGTAAGTCTTCAGGTAAAAAATATGATTTTCCGTCGGTGTTTTTCATTAAATCAAATCCGATGGTTGATCGTTCAAAATCATCTAAAAATTGAAGTTGATGGTTTATAAGTGAATAACATTTTTCACTTTCTTCAAAATTTTCAGGAATCTCATTTTCATCTGAATAAATCTTTAAACAAAAAATTTTATCACATTCAACTTCAGAAATAACATTTCCTTCAGAATCCATTTGGACTACTTTATCACCTATAACTTCAATTTGTCCAGTAAGAACTACATAATTTACTAACAGCATATTGTGTTTATCTTCGATTTCAATTTCAATTTTGTCAAATTCTTTTTTCAGTTCTTCACCATTATGAAAAACAATTTCATTAAGCTGCATTTATTCCACCTCCTCACTTTTGATAATATAACACTCTTCAGCCCCGTTTTCAGTAGGTATATACATTTTTAGTTCGAATATATCCAGAATCAATACTGCACCATAAAATTCATCATCAACATATATTAATACACTATTGGTATTGTTAAACTTAATAGTGCCAAAAAAATCAATCAAATTTAATTCAAACTTAATTTTTTTGTCTTTCAATTTTGGTTCGATTTTTCTAAATTTCTTTTTAAAATTTGGCTTTGTAGAAATCCTATCTGATTTTTACAGAAAATTTTTCAAAAACATTTTTTCTTTTCAATTTTTACTTTAATTTTAAATAAAAAATCTTAACATCAGTATTTTTATTTACACTTGAAATTTCACATCGATTACAGAAAATAAGCAATATATAGTTATATATAGTAAAATGGAGAATAAATATTAATATGAACAACGAAAATACTTATTCTCCAATTAGTAATTTGTTTTCAAAGCAATTAAATCTTTCGGATTTTGGTTTTGAAAATCCCGCACTTAAAAAAATTAAAGAAATTAACAATGAGATAAAGCCAAATAAACTGTTAAAATTTATTAGATATACATTTAACTACTCAAAAATTGTGTTAAACAAGTATTAAAGTCATTTTTCAAAGCATGACTTTACACAACCTGCATTATTCACACTTTTAGCTATGAAAATCTACACAAGAAGCACATACAGACAAATAACTGATTTATTAGAACTTTATGACAAAATACAGAAATATTTGCACTTAAAAAAGGTTCCACACTACACAACACTCCAGAAATTCTTTCAAAGATTACCAACATCAATATTACAAGAATTAAACAAATTAATATTGCAAAATCATCACATAACTGGCGAAATAATTGCTTTAGATGGAAGTGGCTTCACAAACGACTACGCAGATAAATATTACGCGATAATAAGACGAAAAGAACGAAAAAGCTACGTAAAAAACCATATTTCAATCAATGTAGATACAAGATTAATACTCCATTTTGCAGCTCAAAGAGGCCCAAGATTCGACACACGATTTGCAATCCCTGCAATAAGAAATATAAAGAAATATAACCCAAAATACATACTAGCAGACAGAGCATACGACACAGAACCCATTAGAAAATGCATAAACGAAGAAGCAAAAGCAGAAGATCAAATACCATTAAAAACCAGAGCAAAAAACGGACATTACAGACTAAAAAGTAAAAAACAATTCAAACAAGAAATATACTCCAGAAGAAACAACGTAGAATCAATATTTAGTGTAATAAAAAGAATATTCAATGGAACAAATCGAAGCAGAAGCTTACAACTATCAAATAAAGAAACAAAACTCAAAAATACAATTTACAATATTTACAGATCAACTCAACTTCAATGAAAATGGGGATTTCTACAAAGCCTAAATTTTTAAAATCATCTATTAAAAATGCGTTTTCACCTGCACGAACCATCCACATATTGACTAACATATTAACACTAATCCATATTTATAAAAAAAATTCCAAGTTTTATTTTCTAACATCACACTCATTAACACATTTAATTTCATGAGTATCATTATCAAATTCCAATTCTTTATTAAATGAGCAATCAAGACAACAGTTTAAAGCTTTATTTAATTCTATAACTAAATTACAAAATGGAACAACTTCTGAACCCGTTAACAGATATGAATCTTTATTATGGTGAGATAGTTTATTTCCAATGAAATCAACCATTTTTAACTCATTCCATAAGTAATTCACATATCCTTTTAAGTTTGTTTCTTCAACCATGCTCTTTGATTTTTTCATTACTGGATCTTTTAAATCACCCACGGAGTATCTTTCTTTTAGTTTTAGGTTAACTGAATGATTTTCACAAAATTCTCCCAATAAATATTCCAAATATCTTCTAGACGCATTTACTGCACCATTAAAGTCTCCTTCATCCAAGTATTGTTGGATTTTTTCAGGAGTGCTCTTATGATTTTGAATAGTTGGACCAATACCTATTTCCCAATTAGTAATATGTAAAATATCAGAATTCCTTCCATAACCTTCTGAAATTCTTTGTAACTGTTCTGCCCATAACGGATTGTGAGTTGTAATTAAAATTTTAAAATTTTTAAATTCAGAAACAATCAATCTTGCGATTTTGTCTTTATGGGATAAATCAACGGAAGTAATCACATCATCCAAAACAATAAATTTGAATTTATTGAATTTTTTCATGAAAGCTAAAAATATGCAAATTCCCAATGAATCCAAATGGCCTTCACTAGAAAAACTTCTAGGGTCTGCATTTTGACCAAATGAATTAACATAAAATCTTAATTTTGACACGCCACTTTGTTTTAAAAGTGGAGAATTAATTTCATCACCTGGATGAATAAAGTTATAAAATTCATCAACATCATTCTCAATATCTTTTATTAAATTGTTAATGTATTCTTCTTTATTTTCATTGAAAACAGTTAAGATACCCTCACTTAATTTATGCTTGGAATAACATTTGTTAATATCTGAATTAATGGAATCATATCTTATTAGGTTTAAAATACATGATTTTACTGATTTTAAATCTTCATTCTGTGAATCATTGATTGAACATTCAATTTCATTAATTCTCCCGTGTACATTGGAAAAATCATCACCCTTAAATTCATATTTCTCATTTAAAGAAAATGCTGACACTTTAAAATCTAATAAATCATTTAAATCGTTTAACAAATAGTTTAATTTTAATTTGATGTCTTCAATATATTGAATTTCATTATTTAAATCAAAAGAAATATTTGTTAATGAATTTAAAATTGAATTGAGTAATGAAATCTGATTTTTTAACCAATTTTTAAATTCGCGAACTTCTTTTTCAAATGAATTGTAATTTTTAAGATTAGCATTTAACTGAGAAATTCTAAAATCAATAGCATCTAAAATATTTTCATCTAATTTATTTTCACAAACAGGGCAGGTTTCAGATTCATTATTTTCAATGAATTCTTTTGACTTGATTAAAATATCATTTGATTGTTTAATATAACTTATTGAATCAATAGCTAATTCATCATACTCAGACAATAGTTTTTTAAGCTTATTAGATAATTGTGAAATTTCAATTTGTTTGTAATTTCCTTTAAACATATCAATATTATGTTTGTCAATAGCATATTTTGAAGAATCATTCAAATTATCAACATATTCTTCTAAATTAGTTTTTTCATCAATTAATGGTAGGTTCATCTTTTCGAGATGGATATTTATTCCATCAACTATGTTCTGCCTATTATTTATTTCGCCAATCTTTAAAAAATCGTCAATTGAATTTAAAACTTGATTTAATTCGGAACTTTTCTCTTCTAATACATTATTAAAATATTTTTCAGTTTGATTCAATGATTTTTGTATCGAATCAATTTCATTTAAGCCACATAATTTACTTATTGAATCAAATCTATCTTTTTCTGTCCCTCCAATGAATTCTAATAGTTTTCCACGATTTAAAATAAAAGATGAATTTTTAAAAAAGGAATCATAATATGCGAAAAATTTCTTAACACTTTTATCTACATGTAATCCATCCTTATTTCTTAAAATTTTTTTATTTCCGTTAAATATCAGTTCAATTTCCCAATCATCTTCGCTATATCCCTGATGAATAGTGGGTTTTTGTTTTTTATCAATTGCTTGAGGTTTAAAAATGTCTAATTTACCTTTAAATAAATATTCTAATGCATTAACAAAGGAACTTTTTCCAGATCCATTTTCACCATATAAAATTACAATTCCATTTCTCTTGTTAAAATCTATTGTTTGTTTATCAGCAATTCCCCTAAAGTATTTAACCGAAAGTGAATCAATAATTGGCGCTTGGGGAATTTTATTTTTATTTCTAGCCATCAAAAACACCTTCAATTAAATTAATCAGATTATCTTTAGATAACTCATCATTTAATATCAATTCATTTAAAGAATTGATAAACTTTTCATCTACACCATTTTCTTCTAATTTACTATAAAATTCATCTAAAATTTCATGTTGAGACATATTAATCAAAAAATTAAATTTAATTCATACAAATTCATTATAACATATTTTATTAAAATTTAAATAAATAATTTATCTAAAAATATCAAAACTTTTATAATTAATCTATTTCAAAAATCATTGGTAAATGATCGCTAAACTGTGTCCAATACTCTTCATCCCCTATTGTTAATTCCTCAATACGACCTGGTGATGCAAAAACATGATCTAAATGAAAAGGTTTATCTAATGACGATACATAAAGAAAGTTGCTTTAGTTTCTTCACCCTGTACCTCATCATTTAAATAATGATATGTATCTACCAGATTATGTTTTTTTAAAGTTTCAACGACCATATGAACTTTTTTAGCATGCATACGTTTTAATCTTGCATCACAATTAAAATCACCACAAATAATAATATCCTCATCAAAGAATCCACTATCTCCATGCAATTCATGATATTTAAGAATTTCATTAGGGTACTTTTGTGTATCAGTATTTTTTGTATTTGGATTAGTCCAAATTCCCAAAAGATTAAAAGAATCATTTACACGAACTGGTATAAAATACCTAAGTCCATCATCATCCAAATCTTGCAATTCTAATTTAACATTATCTTTTGCAAAAATCCCCAAACCTTTAAATTTATTTTCACCAACCAAATATAATTTGATGCGAATTCATTATATTCTTGTGAATCATACCTTGCAGGGTCTTCATATTCTGGAACAACATAAATATCTCCATCAAGTTTTTCAAGTTCTTTAAATTTAGAATTCAAGGACATGCAACAGTTCCAGACTATTATTCTCACAATATCACTTCCTAAATAAAATCTCCTTTTGGTCTTGCTTCAATTCCTAACTTCTTATACATCCTTCTGGTTGCCGGATTGGATTCAATAGCTAAATATTTATCTTCGCCATCTCCGTGTTGTGGTATGACTTCGTTTTCCATCCAGTATTTCTTTAATGCCGGTGGTTGACGGCAGAAGTTCCAGAATGATTCATTAGGCTCGAAACCAGTTTTTTCTTTAATATCTCTAAGGATTTTATAAGATCTTCTATAAGGACTTGCAGTTATTAAAATAACATAATTGTCTTTAATCAAATTAATTAAATCTGTTTCATATTTCTGTGATTTAATTTTTTTATCCAAAGGCATTGTCCTAATCTCTTTTGAGTTAGCTATTAATGTATAATTCAAATCCAAAAGAATTATTTTGTCTTTTGGAATTTCCAGTTTGTCTTCACGGACTTCCTCTTCCTCTTCAGTTTCAATTAATTTAATTCCACATTGATAACAGAATTCGTTATCGTTATTGTTGACTGTTCCACATACTGGGCATAAATTTAATTCTAATACAATTGGTGCATGGTCTGAACCCATTTGGTCTTTTAGGATATATGATTCAGTCAATGTATTTTCAAAAGTGTTTGACACTAAAAAGTAGTCAAATCGGTATCCCTTGTTTTCTTCTCTAAATCCTTTTCTGTTTGGCCACCATGTGAAATTGTCTCCATCATCATGGAACTTTCTGAATGCATCAACATATTTTGTCAATATCTCTTTAAACCATTCCTGCTCTTCTGGTAGGAACCCTGATTTGCCTTTAATATTTTTAGGGTTCTTTGCATCAATCTCAGCAGATATTCTGTTGAAGTCTCCGCAGATTATTGAAGGCTTGTTTGATTTGTAGACGTATTCTGTGAATTCATCATAGAATCTGAATTTACGACCAAGTCTTTCCTGTGAGCTGGCACCTGATGGACAATAAACATTATAGAGATAAAAGTTTTCAAACTCCATTCTGATGACTCTACCTTCGGCATCAAACTCCTTATCACCGAAACCTTTCCTAACGGAAAGCGGTTCAACCTTTGTATAAATAGCTGTTCCGTAAAAATTGACAAGTTCAGATGCAGGATAGTTGTAAGAAATATAATTTTCAATTTCGGGTATTTCAGTTGACTTAACTTATTGAAGACATAATATGTCAGGGTCTTGAGCTATTATCTCTTCTAAAAACCTTTTTCAATTATTGATTTAAGTCCATTAACATTCCATGATATAATCTTCATTGATATCACTCAATATAGTATTGTTGTTAATAATTTATGTTAGTTTATAAATTTATAATTAATTAGGATAATATTTAATTTTCACATCAATATTGGTAATTCGAATTGGTGTTGGCTATTTTTATTATATTTTTTATATAAAACAAATAATAAAATTTTTGAAATATGGGGTAAATTTAAAAGTAATAAAAATATATATACTTCTTAGTTTTATATTATAATTAGAGAGCTAAAAGTACTAAATATTTTGTATAGTATAAGGGCAACAAAATTTTACAATGATTTTTGGAGTTTATTAAGTTTTAATATTTATTTTTACTTATTTTAAATTAATATGGCTTACTTAATTGTTGGATTAATTGTTATTATTTCTTATTTTTATAAAAAAAGTTTTATCAGCAATAATTTTAAGAGTTCATTTTTTGTTATTTGTTCTTTTGTAAGATTTAACAAATCTTTATAAAATGTTTCATAGTTCATGTTATCACAACATTTTTATAAAATTTCCTTTCAACTTATTTATGATTAAATTATATGGAAAGTAATATATGATATGTTGGTGAAAAGATGAGAGATACATAGGTTAACTTTGTATTAATAGTTTAAAGTATGAAATTTTGCTAAAAATATTTTTAAGTTTTCTTAACTATTCTGAACCAATCATTTTCATGTTTTTTCATACTGCTGCACTTTGGAAAATTTATTAAATTATAAGATTTATAAATAGTATTATTTAATTACAAAAGAATAGGGAGGAATTATTTTGTCTGAAGGAAATGAATTAGATTCAACTTGCGGTATTTCTGATGAAGAGCTAACTGAAAGATTTAAAGAATCTATCAGAATTGATCAAGAGATTTGTAAAGTTAAAGGACTTCCTATTGCGGGTTATGATGATGAAAATAAATGTGCATATCTAGAATATCCTGATGGAAGGAGAGTTTATGTCAAAGAAGAATAGGCTTCCTGAAATCATCATTTTTGCAGGTCCAAACGGCAGTGGGAAAACTACTATAACTCGTATGGCCAGAACTATTGGTGTTTACATTAATGCCGACGATATTAAAAGGTCAAGTTTATGCAGTGATTTGGAAGCTGCTGTGAAGGCTGAAGAGCTTAGGGAAGAAATGATTGAAAAGGGTGAAGATTTCACATTTGAAACAGTGCTCTCTACTGATTGAATATTAAATTGCTTAAAAAAGCTAAGAAAATGGATATTTTTTAAGATGCATATATGTTTTAACATCAGATTATAAAATTAATATTGTTCGGGTAAGCATGAAGGAATCTATGGGTGGTCATGGTGTTCCCGAAGAAAAAATCAAATCAGGATATTATAAGGCATTGGATTTGATTTCTGAATTAGTTGAAATTTGTGATATTGTCCATATTTATGACAATACTAATGTTCCATTTAGAATTTTCAAAAAAAGAAAGGACATATATTTCCATTGGGAAAACAAATACTGGAGTTATTCCGATATTGAAAAACTTACTGGAATTAGTGAATATAGTAATTAAAAGCAGTAAATATTTTGTATAGTATATAATGGCAACAGATTTTATATAATCTTATTTTATTAATTAAATTTTTTTAAGACTTTTTAACTTTTTTTACTATCAGTTTTGCGTTTTTTCACACTGTCACAGTTTCAAAGGTTTTAGTTTTGATAAAATCATTTTTAATTTATGTATTTCTTTATTGGTTATAAGTTAATTAATAAAATATTTTGTTAAGTAGTTATATATGTGTTAACAAATATTTTTTTAACTAATGTATTCTAAGGGAGGCATATAATATGGATGATAAAACACAATTGATACTTAATTTCATAAATGAAAGTAGCTCTAATATGCCATATGTATTAAAAGATAAATTAATTAGGGATGGTAAAAATTAAAGTATAGATTTGAATTTGAAGAAATCAAGAATAGTATTGATGAGTTTATAGAAGGAAATGAGTTAAATAGATTTATTGTGTTGCCTGGAATTAGGGGTGTTGGAAAGACAACGCTGCTTTATCAAGCATATTATTATTTATTAAATGAAAAACACATATTGCCAGATCAAATAATTTATTTGTCCTGTGATGATTTAAACAATATAGTTGATTGCAATATAAGAGAAATAGTTGATATTTGCCTTAATAATCGGTTCAATACTCAATTAAGATTATTGGATAAAGAAATTTTTCTATTAATTGATGAATCACAATATGATAAGAACTGGTCAATGTCTGGTAAAATAATTTATGATCGTTCAGAAAAAATTTTCATGGTATTTACAGGTTCATCAGCTCTAAATTTAGAATATAATGCAGATGCTGCAAGAAGGATGTTTAAAAGAGTCGTAACACCTCTAAATTATAATGAACATCTGAAATTGAAATATGATTACTCAAATATTAATCTTGGAAATTCTTTGGTTAGCTTGATTTTAAATGGTGAAGAGCAAAATGCCATAAAATATGAAAATGAAATGAACAGAGACTTAATTAATAATATTAAGTATAATTTTAATGATTGGGATGAATATTTGAAATATGGGGGATTTCCAATTTTGGCTCGTAAAATCAATTTTAGAAGACTTTCTACTAATATTGTGGACATGATTGAAAAAGTGGTAAATACTGATATGGTTGCTATTAAAAATTTCACTTTTGAAAATCAGACGAATTCAAATAGGATACTAAGATATCTGGCACTACAAAATGCAGGGAATCTTTCACAAAACAATTTGGCAAAATATTTAAAGACTTCTCAAGCAAATGTAAAAAATATTTTAGACATTTTAGAAAAAACACATTTAATATTTTCTATTGAAGCTTATGGAACATCATCGAAACGTATGAAAAAAAACCAAAAAATATTATTTTGCAACAAGCAGCATTAGAAATGCATTATCCGAAAACTCTGGAAATATAATTAATGATATAAAGCAATATGATGGAATACTTCTAGAAAATCATGTTGCATCAATCTTATTTAATTTCACACAAAGAGGAAATGATTGTTTTACATTGTATTATGATGCAAACAAGAAGCGAAATGTTGATTTTATATTGCAGCGAGATTTTAAAAATCCGGTACCTATTGAAGTGGGTCGTGGTAGAAAAGATAAAAAACAAATCACTCATGCAATCAACAGTTATGGTGCAGATTATGGAATTATCATCTCAGATACTACAACCAATATTGAAAAACACGATAATATTATCTATGTTCCTCCAAAAACATTTTCATTTTTATAATTGGCTATGCAGTAAAATACATAGGTTTCTGATGAAGCTTTTACTGAAAGATTTAAGCTTTCTATTAAAATAAATTAAGAAATAAAGGGTTTTTTAGTGTAAGTTATTTTTCTTTTAACATAAATTGAATTACTAAATAGATTCCTAAAGCTGCACTGAATACAAAGCCTATTAATCCCAATATTGAAACATCAAATATTTTAGGCCCTTTGTCTGACATGATAGCTAAGGATGATCCTATGAGTAATGCAGATAAAATAAGTGAAATTGAAAGCTGGTTCATGATTTCGCTAATTGATTCATGTTTAAGTTTTACACTTAAATTACCTTCTTCAAGTTTTGAAAGCATATTGTTAAGTGTTGTTGGCAAATCTTTAGCCAAGTGTTCTATTTGAAGCATATAATTGGAACTTACTCTTGCTAATCTGTTAGGGCTGTATTTTTGAAACATTATTTTTCTAGATAATTTTTTCAGTTCAGTCACTGCATTAAATTCAGGGTCCAATTTCATTCCTGTATCTTCAATTAAAGCCATTCCACGTCCAATCATTACAAATTCTCTTGGTAATTGGATTTTATGTTTAATCATTACTTTTAGGAGTTGCTGTATTCCTCCATGCATATCTTTCAGGTCTGCACCGTAATATTTGTTCATTATGTCATTTACATCGGCTTTTAATTCAGGAGTGTTTTGTGCAGGTGTTAATATGTCCATGTAAATTAGCTGGTTGATAATATTGTCCACATTTCTGCTTAATAGCAATAATATTAACTCTGCAAGTTCTTCTCTGAAATCATCATCTAAAATCCCCATCATTCCTTCGTCAATGTAGCATAATACATTGTTTTCCATTATCATCATATTTCCAGGATGTGGGTCGGCATGGAAAAATCCGTCAATCATTATTTGTTTAAAATAAGATTTTACTCCTCTTTTAGCAATTAATTTTTTATTATATTCCGGATAATCGTGAACCATTACTTCAGAAACTTCTTTTCCTTTTATTAATTCCATTGTAATGATTTTTTCACTGCAGTACTCCGAATAAGCAGCAGGTATATGGATGTAGTGCACGGCTCTGAAATTATGCGCCAAATTTTTCATATTGATTAGTTCTTCATGGTAATCAATTTCTTTGAATATTGAGCGTTCAAATTCTGTTAAAATAGATGGAATATTATAAACTTTAGTCTGGTTTATGTATTTTCCGATTTTATCAGATAAAAATTTCATAATCTTTAAATCTGATTCAATAGTTTCACGGACATTTGGCTTTTGGACTTTAATGGCTACTTCTTTGTTGTTTTCAAGAAGTATTCCTTTATGAACTTGCCCGATTGAAGCTGAACCTAAAGGCTTTTCGTCAATTTCTTTGTAGATTTCATTTATTGGCTTTCCAAGTTCCTCTTCAATAACTTCTTTTATTTCATTAAATGGTGTGGTGGGAGTGTTGTCTCTTAAGGATTCCAGTTCCTTTGCTATTTCCACTCCAATTAAATCAGGTCTGGTACTTAACATCTGACCTAATTTAATATATGTTGGCCCTAATTCTTCCAGCACATCTTTTATTCTTTTTGGAATAGATTCATCGGGTAATTCTTTATATTTGCCTCTTTTAGTATCTTTTAAAAAAGGAAAATTCTTAAAAAAGGTATTTTCTTCGATAAGGTAACCGAAATCATTTTTTTTAAGAACTTTATATATTTCTTCTACCCTTTTTATAGAATCATTTTTTGTGTTGGAAATTATTTTCATATTTTTGTAATTAGTTAAAACTTCTATATATTAATATCTTAAAATTTCTCTAAGATTCTTGCATATACCTGTTTTAGATTATCGTCTGATTTTTCATAAATCCTTTTTAAGATAAGTTCGGGGGTACTTTTTGCAAGGAAGTTCATTTTTGGAGTTCTGTCAACTATCAGATTATAATTTTCATCTAATCCTTTTGCTTCAATACCGTCTACACGAATATCTGTGTAATTCATCAGTTCCCTGGCCATATGTGTTACAATTATTCCGTAGGAATTGGATTCTTTAATCATATCTATAAATGTGGAAATAATTTTAACTGCAGCTTCTAGTTCTGTTATTCCTTCAAGTTCGTCAAGCAATACTAATTTTTCGCTGTCTGTTGTTACAATTGGAATAAATACATTTAAAAAGGATTCAAAAGCTCCGGCATCCAGTGATCTTTTCTTTGAAAAATGATATATTTCATCAAACAATTTGATTTTAGCTTCACCGGCACTTACTGGAAGTCCCATTTGTGCCATTATGGAAATTTGGGTTAGTGTTTCAAGAAGGGTTGTTTTACCTCCGCTGTTTGCCCCGGTAAGCAGGGCTATGTTTTCGTCATTTGTAAGTTTGTAATCAATTGTCTGTGTGTTTTTATCATCTTTTCTAAGGGCCAGTTCCAGATGCAGTGCCTCTTTTAAATTTATTTCATCGCCAAATTCAGGTGCATTTAAATCATATTCATATGCAAAGCTGCCTAAACTAAATTCATAGTCAAATTTAATTACATCTTCAACTTCTTTGATTGCCTGTTCTTTTATGGAGTTCAATTCGATAGCTGCACTTTTTTTAACATCAAAAATATCATTTTCTTTTTTGGAGGACTGTTCCAATTGAATTCTTTGGATTTCACTGTCATCAATTTCAATAGGATATTTTCTAAGATACGGATCAAAATCAAATCCTGTTTTTTCTCTGATGATTTTCTTCCTTTCATTTATAATTTCATCAAATATTTTATTAATCTTTGGAGGGAGATTCTTGTTTAATAGGTTGAGAATTTCATCTCCTTCAAGATCAACATTTTGTATGGCATTTTCTAGTTCTTCATCCATATCCTTTTTTAAAGAATTGACTAATTCTTCAATGTCCACTTCTCTTTTATCAATAACATTAAGTTCATCAATAATTGGGATAATTTCTCCCAAAATTGTTTCCCGGCCTCTGATTTTTTGTATTTCATAAACTCTGTTAAAAAGATCCTGGTTATGTGTAAAGAAGTTTATTATTTTTTCAGGAACAATTTCATAATCATTTTCTTCAATATTAATCATTACAAGGTTTGGCATTCCTTCAAAATCAAGTATTCCCTGTGAATATACATAAAAAATAAGGTCATAATTCATCAATTCTTCCTGTAGTAATGGAGAATCGCTGGCTGTAATTATCGGGTAATATTGGTTAAGTCCCAAATCTGTAAGGTAGGAATTGTCTTCTTCTGTTTCCACCAAAATAACTTTACTTGCATCATATTCTGCTTTTGGTTTTTCAACTTCCTTTAAGTTTTTCATCAATCCTCTTAACTTGATTATTGGAAGCTGTGAAACCTGTTTTTTTGCATCCATCACAAAACTGATTTGTTTTTCTATTTTTTCAATATCTTTTGAGGGGGAAAGCAGCAAAATCCTATTTTTTGAATAGGAAGTGTTTGAATATGCTAATATTTTGTTTATGATGTCTTCATAAATCTCCATTGCCCTGTCGCTTTTAATAAACTCATATGTAGGATTATTTAATAGCTGGTTCATTATTTCAATAGCTTTCCTTTGGCTGATTCCATCAATATTTGCTATTTTTTCAACATCCACATTTTCAACTATTTTTTGAAGATTTTCTTCTCCTCCAACACTATTTAATATTTTTTCAGAGATTTTATCTCCAATACCTTTTATGTTTTGCAATGTTACTTTCTCTCCTTGCATTTTAACCAAACCCTTTTTTCTATACATTTTTATTTAAATATATATCCAAAATTCCCTAGAGCATTTGGGAAGTATTATTTTTTATTTGTCAATAGCTGTGTTATATTCCTGTATTTTATTTAAATAGTTTTCATCTCTCCATCGACCGTCAATAGCAAAATTAACAAGCCCTATTGATTTTAAGTAGGTAATGTCATTTAAAAGTGAAATATCTTCGCTATTTGAAATTATAATTTCTTCATTAGATAAGCTTTTATGAATAGGATATCTTTTGTTTTTCTTATCAATCAGGAAGATGTCGTCTGTGTTGTTCTTTAACTTTTTAGATTCTTTTTTGGTAAATAATCTGTTTCTGCTTTTCATTAGCTCAACAGATCCCTGAACAATAATTTCCAATTTGGAATTGTCACTACAATTGTCTAAAATATTTTTTAAATCTTCTTTTTTCAGTTCCGGTGACAATGTAATTATTTTGTAGTTTTCAAGACTCGTTATTGTTTGTGTATTTGTCACGTTCATGGAGTATGGTCCGTATTGGCCTGTAAAATCGGGAGACATTATTTCAATAGGGTAGTGCAGTTTGTTTAATATGCCTCTTACTTTTCCTAAAACTTTTATTAAATTGTCATGAGCAATGTCCGGCCATTTCCAGATTAATTCATAGTCTCTGTTTCTGGAAATGTCAATAGCCTTTTGCAGATAGCTGACCATATAATTTATATTGTATTCTTCCCTGCTTTGATTTATTACTGACGGGTCTTCAGGAGGTATCTCCAAATAAACCCTTTTTACATTATTTATTTTATCTAAATCAGTTAGGTTATTTGTATAATAGGATAAACTGTATTGGTCAGTTTTTAGGGCATTGCCTTCATTTTCAAGATTTATTTTTACCTTTTTATTGGAGTATAAGGAATACACTTCTTTTTCTAATTTTTTGAAAAGTTCCCTTCTGATTTTATTGATTTCACTTATTGGGATAAATAATGTTCCGTCATAGTTAATATTGACTCCAACAATGTCAAATGGGTATTTGTCAACTTTCAGTAACTGTTTTTTTATTGTTTTTGTATCTACACTTCTTTTAAGAGGCTTTTCAAAGGGAACTTCTCCTTTAACTTCACATTCAATTTCTTTTTTATTTGCAAGAGTTAACCTGCCTTTCAAGTGAGGATATTTGTTTTTAATTGAAAATGTAAGTATTAATTTGGATTTGATAAAACTGCTGCCCTTATTTTCAATCTCTTTAACTTTTGAAGTTAATCTGTTTCTTTTTGTAAGATATGCTGTTGAATCGTTTAAATTGAAATGGTGTTTTTTATTCTGCTTTACTTTTTTAATGATTAAAACTCTGTCTTTTCTGTTAATGTCTTTAATTTCTTTATTTCTGCCTTTTTTATAATGGTTGAATGTTGTTAAAAGAGGGTTTTGTGAAATTTCAAATCCGTAGTCATCTTTTGCTTTTATTAATAATAATCCGTCACCTTTTTGGGGAATTGTTTTTAAACCGTCATCTAATTTAATGACTATCTGGCTGTTTTCACTATTGCAGACTTTACCTAATTTTAAACCGACATGTCCTGAACGGATACTTCTTGAAGATGCATAGTTAAATTGCCCTTCGCTAAATCCTCTATTAAATGCAAGGCTTATTTCTTCACTTTTGCTGATTTTATTGCTTTTCAATTTGTTTAAGGCTTTCCTATAATTGCTCACTGCAATAGCCAAATATTCCTTGCTTCTCATTCTCCCTTCTATTTTGATGCAGCTGATGTTTAGCTCTGCAATTTCTTTTAAATGATCGTATAATGACAAATCTTTAGGTGAGAGGTAATAATCTTCACTGTTCAAACAGGATAATCTGTATTTTTGGCGGCAGGGCTGTGCACAACTTCCTCTGTTTCCGCTTCGACCTCCTTTAAAACTGCTCATTAGACATTGTCCTGAATAGGAATAGCACAGAGCTCCATGAACAAATATCTCAAGTTCCATATTTGTTTTCAAATTTTTAATTTCATCTTTTCTCATTTCACGGGGAAGAACTATTCTTTTAATTCCTTTGCTTTCAAGATAATCTAATTTCAGCTGGTTTTCTGCAGTCATCTGTGTGGAACCGTGAACTTTTAGTTTTGGCAGGTGTTTGTTTATCAGCTCAACCAGACCTAAATCCTGAACTAAAACTGCATCTACACCTATTGAATATAGATTAGACAAATAATTCATCACGTCTTGAAGTTCATCTTCTTTAATTAATGTATTTACAGTTACATAAACCTTGACATTGTGAAGATGAGCAGTGTTAACTGCTTCGGATATTTCATTTAAAGTAAAATTTTCAGCAAACCTGCGGGCACCATATTCTTTTCCAGATAAATATATTGAACTGGCTCCTGCATTAATAGCTACTTTAAGGTGGTCCATGGAACCTACAGGTGCAAGTAATTCAGGAAGTCTCATGTTTGTCCTCGTGTAATCTGCCTTCAATATAATTTCCCTTGTTGATATATGACTGTGAGAAATCCATTATCTGATATTTGTATTTGGAAAGCTCTTCATCATCTCTGTCTTTCAGGGAATCATTGTAAATGGATAATATGTTTGTTGTGTACTTTTCATTGGAATATCTGCAATCCAGGATTATGGAATCAAGACCTAAGTGTTTAATTTCGTTCATTTCTTCAATTAAACATAGACAGTCTTTGTTTATAATGTGGCTTTGTTTATTATAGTCAAATAATACTTTGTACTTGAATTTTTTCCTTTTTTTATCTTCTAAAATGGCATAATCCGCATTGTTATGTATTATGAAATCTTTACCGTCATTTAAGTTACTGAAATCATCCTTACTTACAATAACCTCTAAATTTCCGTTTACAATCAGTTCCAAATCAATGTCTTCGGTGTTATTTTTAGAAATCAGATGCTTAATTTCATTACCTGAAAGTTCTGAAGATAAAATTAAACCATTGAATCCTGCTTCTTTAAGATTTTTAACTGTAAATGAGTTCCAAACATTCAGATTATGGTTTCCATAAACAGGACAGTCAAAAATCTCACCCATTCCAGGGAAATCCCCCATAACTGAAATAATAATTCCTTTTGATTCAAGTTCTCTAACTATTTCATTGCATTTGGATGCTTCTTTTTCATTGATGAATGATGACAATACCCAAACAAGTTCCGCATCAGGAGTCATAAGACTGGCTTCTTCTAAAAGCTTTGGAATATTTTCATAATAATCTTCAGGGTTATTGTATAAACAGTTTCCATCAAAGTAAATCCGTTTAAGGTCAAATCCTGAAATTGATTTTAACTGGTCTAATTTATCAATAAATAATGATATTTTAGGATTTTTCTTTTTGCTGAGGTTATTGAAAGATTCATAATCTTCATAAAATTTGTTCAGTTTTTTCCTTGTAGCTTTAACGGACTTTTTGGTTGGGGTGTAGTGATTTAACAGAAGGTCCTGTGCTTGAGATAGAACTTCCCTTCTAATCTGGTTAAGTTCACTGATTGGAATAAATAAACTGTCCGGCATATTGTGGAATTTGATTTCATCTATGTAGAATGGTGTTCCTCCGGTTTTTGATAACTGCTTTTCAATTTTTTCTTTTGTAATAGGTTTGTTTTTAGCTTTTTCAAATTTGCCTATGACTTTATGTCTGAAATTGATTAATTCGTCATCTAAATAATATTCAACATTAACAAATCCTGTTAAGTCTTCATTCCAGCTTAGGGTTAATGAAAGTGGGATATGGTTTTTAATGACTTCTTTTTGGAATTTTTTAAGATTTTCATGAATTGACTTGGAAAAACTGATAAATACCTCTGTGCCTTCCTTAACCAAACGTGTTGTATTAATTACAATTTCATTTTCGTCCTGTTTAACAATGTCTTCTAAATAAATTCCTTTGATTTTGCCGTTGTATTTAAAAGCTATTCCGTCACCTTTTTTTAGTGTGATGTAATTGTCTTTATTTTTGATTTCAATTGTAACTTCAGTTCCATCTATTTTTACAATGTCGCCTATGTATAAACCTTCGTGGCCTGAACTGCCTCTGCCCATTACTTCACCGGGTTTATCTCCCATTATGTATCCGTTTGTAAATTTCCTGTTGAATACAAGATGTAAATTTTTGGCATAATCTCCGGTATTTCCGTCCAATATATTGCGGTAGCTGTTTACGATGGTTCCTATGTAGTCTCCGGATTTCATACGGCCTTCTAATTTTAATGAAGTTACTCCAGCATCTGAAATTGCGTCCAGATTATTGTAGGTAGCCAGATCATGGGTTGATAAAAGATATCCGTTTCCGATATTGTATCCTCTGTATTTTAAACGGTATTCCCGTCTGCATGGCTGTGCACATGCACCCCTGTTTCCGCTGCGTCCGCTGTTGTATGAAGACATATAACAGTTTCCGGAAACACTATAGCATAAAGCTCCATGTCCGAATACTTCAATTTCCATATTGATATTGTCTTTTTTTAGCTGTTCATGTGTTTTAGCTATCTGTTTTACATTAATTTCACGTGGAAGAACAACTCTTTTAATATTGTTTTTAGCAGCCCATTTTATGGAACTGTAATTGCTCAATGCCATCTGTGTTGATCCATGGACTTCCAAATCAGGAATCAGAGTTTTTAAAAGCCAGCATATTCCAAAATCCTGAACAATAACTGCATCTATTCCTATTTGATATAATTTAAACAGGTAGTTCATTACATCAGCTATTTCAAAATTGTTTATTAATGTATTTACAGTAACGTGGACTTTAACTCCATTTAAATGAGCATATTCGACAGCTTTTTCTATCTCTTCCATTGTGAAGTTTTTAGCAAATGCTCTTGCTCCGTATTGTTGTCCAGCTATATAAACAGCATCAGCACCTGCATTAACTGCAATTACAAGCACATCATAAGATCCAGCTGGAGCTAATAATTCTGATAAAACCATTTTATTATTACACCCTAAGATTTAATCATTTAAAAATATGTTTTTTGTAATATAAATAAATTTTAAAATATCGCTGATAATGCATTGTTAGGGTTGTGACTTGCTGTTTAGTTTTATTTTATATATTATTTTAAAAAGATAAGATGTAGTTTAAATTCATAAATAATAATATAAATCAAGTAAAAGAAAAAATAAGAAATTTAAGAAGAAATGGGCTCATGCATTATTCTTTTAATAAAATCCTGCAATTATTATAAGTAACATTCCAGATAAGAATATTGTTGTAAATACTATGAAATATTTTGTTAATTTTTCACTGTTAGACTTATGTCCAAATACTAATGGCAGTATTGCTAATATTGGAATGAAGTAACGGGCTCCAACGCCTAAGATACCATCATAACCTACTGGAGTCCAACTTAAATATTGGATAAAAAATATGCTTGTATAAATTATTAAAAATAATATTATCAATTCTAATTTTTTCCTTTTAGCCATTTTTAAATCTTCAGATAAGAATAAAAATACAATAAAGAAGATTAAACACAATGCATTGTATATATCTAACCCCGGGAAAAGTATTAAATGGAAAAAAGAACAATCTTTAATAAAAATCAAGTATGGTAAAAAGATTAATGATTTTACAAAGGTTATAACTGCGGATGCAGGGTTGTGAATTATATAATTTATTTGATTGGCTGGATTAACATTATTTTGAATGTAATAGTCTATTCTTCCACCTTTTAACAATTCTTTTGAAGCATAAAAATTACTATATGCTCCAGCTATGACTATTAAGAGTAAAGCTGTCATTTTAGATATAATAGCTATTTTTTTTGTTTTAAATTTGTGTGCAGGTATTAAAAATAACATTAGTAATAAAAAGATATATGGAAATTTAATAAGTCCAATTAATACTCCTGTTGCCAAATAAATGATTATATTTTTATTTGGGATTATTTCTGATTTATACATCTGTATGAAGTAAGAAATGTTTAATATTGCCAGAGCAAAAATAATTCCATCACTGCTCATTGATGCTGCTTGAAAAACAGCTATTGGAAGACATGATAATACAAGTAACTCTTTTTTAAAAGCAGGTGTCTTTTTAATTGCAAAATATACAATTCCTGAGTATAATAATAAGTTACAAAGTCTACCTAACCATAATGCGAATATTACTGGTAATTCCAACATTTTTGCAATAAATATTCCAAATCCTTGAGCTAAATAGACATAAAATAGATTTTGAGAAAATACTGATGTAAAAAATGTTTTGCCGTGCGTAATATCTTGATGCATAAAGGAAGTATTGTCTAGTAGGGTACTACCTTGAGAACATGTCATCTGATAAAAATAGTTGTTTATGAAATATCCCTGATTTTCATGGTAATTTGGTATAAGTCCTCCTTCTGAGGTTAAATCAGATCTTGCAAAATGTTCTACTTCATCAGGAGCTACAAGAAGTGGTGAAGCAAATACTGTTAGTAATCCAAATATAATGATTATTAAAAAAGCTGTTTTGTGTAATTCATCTTTATTTTTTATAGAATATCTTATACAAATTATCCCGCCTATTACAGTTAAAATACTTAATATTATCTGTGCTTTCGGATGATTATGGGTGTTACATGAAAATAAAAAGGTTGCAAGCAATATAAACCCGATTAAATAAGTGAGTATATATTTTTTATCATTTATTTGTATCATATTGTATCATTTTTTTATAAATAATGCTTAATAAAATTATAGTTCATGTTTGTGGGGATTTTCATAGGTCATTTATATGTAAAATAAGTGTTTATTAAATAGATGTTTTGCTTTTTGTTTTAATGAAACATTGAAAAAATAGTTAAAGTTTAATATGGTTTAATTCAAATTTAAAATTATGTACATTGTTTTTGAGGGAATTGATGGTGCAGGTAAATCTACTCAGATTAACCTGTTAAAAGATTGGCTGGAGCAGAATGGTTTTGATGTTGAAACAGTTGTGGAACCGACAGATTCTGAAGTCGGTAAGTTAATTAGAAAAATACTGCAAAGGCCTGATGCAACAACTGACAGAATTCAAAAAACATTAGGTCTACTATTTGCAGCAGACAGGATGCTTATTATGGATAAACTTAATGATGATTCTAAAGTTATTTTAAGTGACCGCTCTTTTATTTCTAGTTTAGCTTATCAGGAACCTGCAGACTGGATTAAACAGATTAATAAATATGCTAAAGAACCTGATTTGGTTTTACTTTTAGATGTAGATGTTAAAACCTCTGTAAATCGATGCTCTAAAGAAGACGAATTTGAAAATGAAGAATTTTTAAGTAACGTCAAAGCTAATTATTTGGATTTAATCAGCAATTTCAATCATGAGATAATTGATGCAAGTACTGGAGTAAATAAAGTATCAACAGATATTAAAAAAGCTGTAGCTCCGTACATGGGTATTTGTCCTGATTGTATTAGGTGATAGTATGTGTGAAGTCTTAAACAATGTAGTAAATGTAATAAGTGGTTTGGATGGTGTTTTGGAAGTAAGGCAACTTTCCAATGATGATATTTTAAAGATAATTGATATGGAAGCACAGCGCTCAAAGGACATAGTTCCGGTATTCAATGAAGGAGTTCAGGAATGTTTCAAAAGGGATGTATGTTTTGTAATTTTTAAAAAAGGATATTTTAGAGTTCCCCCAACTCCCACTGTTTTACTGACATTTGACGGAGAAATATTGGGTCATGATGTTTTTGATCCTGAAGATAAGAAAAAATTTAGGGATGATGAAGATATCATGTTTTTAAGTGATGATTTTGTAATTTTTAAAGATGTATTAAATAATTACAATTTGGAAAAAGGCAATGAATATTTTGTTTTACCTCCCGTTCCATTTCCGGAATTGGATCCTTTTAAGTTAGATGGTGTTGTTTCATCAAGTCCGTCAACTAAATCTGACGAATATTTAAAAAATAAGTATAGTTATGGTGATGATTCTTCAATAGCTACAATTATTGTTTCATTTAATATTTAAATATTAAAATATTCATTTCTAGCTTCAACTAGTGCTTTAACATTAGCTAGTGGTGTTTTTGGAGCTAATCCACAACTTGGAGCTATAATATCAATATCTTCACTTAATACTTTTTTTACATCTTCTTTTACATCTTCAGGTGTTCCGCTCAATAATGTTTTGGATGTTGAGATGTTTCCTACAATGACACATTCATCTTCGATGCTTTCCTTGGCTTTTGGGATGTCAACGGCTTCTTCTATACTTATTCCGTCAAAGCCAACAGAGGACATGTCACTTATAATAGGTTGTGTTGACCCGCAGATATGCAATACTTTTTGCACATCAATAAAATCCGCCAAATCTTCAAGATTAGGTTTAATCATTGATTTAAATTGAAGAGGGTCAATTAATTCTGGGGATGCTGTAGGTTCGTTTACACAAATAACATCTGCATCATGTTTCTGAATTGATTCAATGTAATCCATACTTGCATCAAGACAGTTTTCCATAGCTATTTCTATTTCATCAGGATCAGTTTTCATATATCTTACGACATTTTCAATTCCAAGCAAATGTCCTGTTAATGTAAATGGCCCTGTAATTCCAACGATTATCGGCAAATCTTCATATTTTTCTTTTAAAATATCAATAGCTTCAAGAACTACTGGAATACGTCCATTTTCTAAAAAATCATCTGGTGCTTCAATATCATCTGCAGATTCAAAAGGAGTTCCAGTTACTTCAGGAGTTCGTTCATTGTTTCCGAGATTTACTTCAGCCCCCATAGATTGTGCTTCAACTGTAAGTCCAAAAGGTATTCTTGCACATTCAAGGCCTGCAAGTTCATGTAGGGAACTTCCTAAAATTGCCATTTGCTCAGGATTTGTATGTGCTTCCGGCCAGGAAGCATTAGTCTGTTCCATTGCTTCGATAATTCCTGCTTGTGTTACACTTATAACAGGTTTAACTTCCACATCTTCACCTGAAAGTGCATTTTCAAGATTTTCTTTTAGATTCATATTAATCACTATATATCTTTGTAAAATTCTTCATATTTAAAAGCATGTTCTTTGCAATTTCCAGCACACCTTAAACAGCCAAGGCCTGAACATAAGTCTGTTCTTAATTTAAATTCATCTTTCTCAAAAGACAGAGCATTTTCAGGACATGAATTAACACAGTCCATACAGTAAATACATCTGTCAAATTTTGCAGATAATGTATTTTCAATATCAACTGTGTTCAAATCATAATCTCCCAAATCTGAAATATCTCTTGGGTATAATTTAGTTATTTCAGGTTCTGTTTTAATATTTGGAATTTCCTGAATACCGTATTTTTGCAGCCATTGATTATACATCCAAAATGGCATTCCCTGTTCATAAATAGCCAGTTCCAGGGAATATATTTTTTCAAATATTTCAGAAGTAGCAAGCATTATATGATTGCTTTTAATTTTATCAGCCAATTTCTGCAATTCATCTAATAATTCCGGGTTTAATACAATGTCTTTAGCCATAGCTAATGAGGTATTTCCGATTTGATAAACTTGATTGGGGCAGGGTGGAATTTGTCCTATGTTTAATGATTTTTTAGCATCAACATAAAATCCTGAAGCTCCGGCCATATATACACTTTCAATTTCATCTAAAAGGATATCTGCACTTTCAGCTAATGTTAACTGTCCGGCTCTAAAAGCACCTAAGGCTTTTCCAATATTTGAAATATCTTTTTCTTTGAGATAAACATCATCCTGCAGGTAAATTGTATCTTTAATTTTGCCGTCTTTTATGATTTTATCATCACTACCTAAACTAAATGCAGCTATTACACCGGTTCCGGTAATTCCTTTTGCTTGTATGTCTGATTTTTTAATGACATTTCCATTAACAGGATCAATTAAATCTCCGTCTTCAACTATTAAATTGTCATTAAGAATTTTCATTCTCCAGAACATTTCCTCTTCATTAATATCGCAGATTACTCCGGGAGAAGCTAGCCGGCCTTTTTCAATATTTTGTCCTTCAATAGCAGGTCCTGCAGCAGCCGATGCAGTATAAATTTCTCCGTCTGCAATCAGGGCCATTTCAGCATTTGTTCCAAAATCTATAATAAGTGAATATTCATCTTTTTCTAAAGCTTTGGATTTGTAAAGCATAGCTAATGCATCTGCTCCAATTTCATGTTTAATGGCTGGAGGAATGTAAATCTTAGCATCAGGATTAATATCTAAACCGATTGCTTGAGGATTTAATATTTTTCCACGTCTGGACGGAGGAGTTATATTTTTTTCTTTTAAAGCATTTTCTCCCCAAAAAGCCAAATCTCTTATTTCAATATTGTTAAATAAGGATAACTGTATTGGATTTCCGCAAACTGCCAATCTTTCTACTTTATTTAAATCAATATTTAAATTAGCTATAACTCTGTTTATTGTAGTTATAAGAATGTTATGGGCAGTTTCGCGACCTATATTTAATGCAAAGTGAAGATGATCTACTACATTAGCTCCAGGCAATGGATGTCTTAAAGTTATAGCTGTAGATATTGTTTTATGGGTAGTTAGATTGTAGCTTTGAGCTCTAATACCGCTAGTTCCAATATCTATAGCTATTGCATAATGTTCTGCCATGGTTATCTAGTTTGAATATTCCGGTACGAATTCCCCTACAATGTCGCTGTACTCTTTTCTTAAATCTTCCCATGTTTTATGGTTTTTCAGGATTGCATCAGCTAATTTTGGTGTGTGGTAAGCTTCTACGCCGTATACTGTCATAGGCATACTTTCAACATAGTCTTTTCTTACAGCTCCTCCACCACAGCCTATTGCGGGCACTTCAAGACCTTCTTTTTCAAGAGCATCTACAACTTTTGGAAATGCAGTCATTGTAGTTGTCATAAGTGCAGTACCAGTCATAAATAATGGATGATACTTTTTAACAGCTTCAACAACTTTCTCGGTAGGAACATCTCTTCCTAAATCGATAGCTTCATATCCTCCGGCTCTTAAAAACATCAAGATTAAGTTTTTACCGATGTCATGTGGATCCCCTTCAGCAACAAAACAAACAACAGTTCCTTTTGTTTCACTTTTGTGTCCAAGAACTTTTTCACATTCTTTTACACTTTCCATCATTGCATCTCCGGCAAGCATTAAATCAGGTAAGAAATAAACTCCTTTTGTATAAAGTAAGCTCACTGCATCAATACCTTTCATAAGTCCTTTGTTTATGATGTCCAATGGTGAAATCTCATTTTCAAGAGATTCTTTAACATCGCTTAATACTTTTGCTTTATCTTCATAGAGCACTCCTAAAGCTATTGATTTAAAGGGTTCTTCTGTTGGCAATCCTTCTTTTACTTCAGGATATTCTTCAGGTTTTATAGCTGCACCTTCTACAACTATATTGTATCTAATAGCTATCTTATTTTGATTTATTTTATTTTCTAAATCTTTATAAGTCATTTTAATCCCTTCTTTTTATTATAATTCATAATTTTTAGGATCAAAGTCCTCTACTTTACGTCCGTATCGTTTGGATGATTGTTTGATAAATTTGCCGGAATCTTCTGGTAATTTCTCATAGATTTTCATAGCTCCATCAAGGCTGTCCTGTTCGAATCTGGTTAATTGCATTTTTTTGTCTTCAACAGCTTCTCTTATAATGGTGCCAGCTTCAAGAGCTCCTGCTATGCTTCTTTGATATGGGTCATCGCCATATTCTACAATAGCACGGCCAATTCTATGTGCATTGTCATATGCGAGAATTAATGCTTGAGGGTCTCTGTATTTGTCTGCTAATGTATATAGGTCTCTTAATATTTTATCATTTTCGGTTTCAATAGCAGTATTCATTAATGCAGCTTCGTATCCTGTTGCCTGTAACCAGACTTCAGGTGTTGTTCCACCCATTTCTTCTCTATGATAAACTGATTCATTGCTCCAGCAGTCAGTTATTCCAGCTATTAAATTTCCCATTAAATCAGAGTGTGCACAAACAGCATTTTTACCTTCTGTTGCAATAGGAACTCCGCTTATTGATTTTACAATAGGGTTTTCATAACCGCAGTCTTTAAGAGGTCCTTTTGCACCACATTCTACAGCAACCAAACTGTTACATGCTCCAATAGCTCTGGCTATTGCTGCTAATGTATGGGAACAGTCTTTATCTAACAATCCTCCTGCTAGAAACATTGCAGTATTTGATTGTGAACAGTTAGTGTCTCCTCCTGGAATTACATTGTGTTTGCCGCAGATTTTTACAATTTCTGTCCACATGAATTCCATATCTATGCTGCCTAAAACTCCAATTCCAAATAATATTGCTCTTGGGTCTCCTCGGGATATTCCGTAATCTGAAACAGATTTTCCTCCTGTTGTTTCAATGCAGATTATTGATGCTCCATTTTCACAGCATTGTTCTATACTTTCCATTACTTGCTGATACTGGGAGGAAGTTCTATAATTTTCTCCTTTTGCTTCATCTCTGATATCTGCAGGAGTAGCTTTAAGTGCAGTTTTAATTCCATATTCGTCTTGAAATTTTTCAAGAACTTCTACTTGTGCCTGAGTACACTCTCCTGCCCAATCAGGATTTGCAGTTTGTTGTGCAATATGTTCCTGTTCTAAGATAAATGAAGGCAGTCCAATATTAACTGCTCTTTGACAGGCACTTATTGCAATATTTCTACATTCTGATACCATGGTGTCTTTTGAATTTTCACTTCCTTCTTTTGGAGCAACTTTGATTATCGGATTAACATAACCTGCTCCGATTTCTAATCCATTTTTTGTTTTAACGGGATGTTTTGAAAATCCAAAGGTCATTTCATCAGGATTTTCGTACTCCATTTTTGTATACCTTTTCATAGTATCACCTCAGATGGTTAATAATAATCATTAAAAGTATATAAATTAATTGGCTTGATTTTTTAATTTAATTTAATATATTGGATTTGTTTTTAAATTAAATGAAATTATTTGTTTTAAAATTAATATATTTTAATTAGAGCAGGTGTTTATTAAAAATAGTTAAAATTAGTAGCTTATTTTTATAATCTTCATTATTCTCATTCATCAAATAAAAA
>ERZ773181.496-NODE-496-length-42193-cov-8.846030_pt1 | contig 42193 bp, 42 predicted proteins | sample MGYA00581001_ERZ773181 | MGnify/ENA primary metagenome ERZ773181 (study PRJEB29015, sample SAMEA2737780) | human gut metagenome | biome: human gut; feature: human-associated habitat; material: faeces | place: China | collected 2012 ...
GTCTGGTCCCGGGCTTCGAGGCTCCGGTCAACCTGGTGTACTCCGCTCGTAACCGCTCCGCCGCCATCCGTATTCCGCTGGCCGGCACCTCCCCGGCTGCGAAGCGTATCGAGTTCCGCGCTCCGGATCCGTCCTGCAACCCGTTCCTCGCCTTCTCCGCACAGCTGATGGCAGGCCTGGACGGCATCCTGAACCACATCGAACCTCCGGCACCGGTCGACAAGGACCTGTACGAGCTGCCGCCGGAAGAGCACGCTGGCATCAAGCAGGTTCCGAGCTCCCTGGCTGAGGCTATGGACGCCCTTGAGGAAGATCACGACTTCCTCACCGCAGGCGACGTCTTCACCGACGACCTGATCGATACCTGGATCAGCATCAAGCGCGGCGAGATCGACCAGGCTCGTCTGGCCCCGACCCCGCTGGAGTACGAGCTGTACTTCCACATCTGACGGTCGCATAGGGCGGAACATAGCCGGCAGTAGGGCTTTCGCGGTATCCAGAATAGCCCACTGCACCTATGCTGCACCTATCAGGTCATAGGAAAACCCCACTTCGTCCACAATCGGGCGCGAGCGGGGTTTTCCTTTAGGCGCGCCACGCTGGCAACATGTCAAGCCATTCGTCCAAATCCCGCCGTCGGATGCGCATCGTCGTGCTGCCCGCCATGCATGCCTTGAGAAGGCCGTTGCGCACGTTGGCCCGGATGATTTTGGCGGGAACGCCCGTAAGGGCCTCCACTTCATCCACACCCAGCAGCGGGCGGTTTTCGATGGGTACGTAGGGTGTTTTCTTCGAATCGGTCATGACGGAGGCTATGCGTCGCGGGAGAAGGGAAGGATGCATCCGGCCGTCTCCCGTGGACGGGGCCGGATTGGGACGGGGATGAAGCGGTGCCCACGTAAACGATGGCAATCCGCCGAGCATAAGCGGACAAGGAATGCGGCTTGACCGCACGGAACGCTTTTATGTATTCCGGTACCCGGGGGCGTCTTCTCGGTCATCGGTTCCGGTCGATGCTCAATGGGAAATCCGTGGGGGGCAAATTCCACAACCATCGAAAACAATCAGCCGTTTCGGCGGTCTTCGCGATGATTTGCCATGTTCATCACGTCCCCCTGATGAACATGTTTTTGGAGTTGGGCGTTTTTGGACGTTTTCCCTTGTAGAGGGTTCGTCAGCTTCATCGGGCCTATCGAAGGCGCCCTGACTGGTTGAAGGAAATAATTGTTTTCGTGTCGGTTGTTTTTGAAGGGTATGTAAAATTACTGATTGGTAGGTTCGTTGCCCAGGTCTTGCGAGGCGAGTGTCTGTTCTTCGCTAAACTCGTCCGCTTCGGCGAGTTCTTCGGCGGTAGCTTCCCAATGTGATGAGTTTACTGTTATAAGGGGGAGAAACGTGTGATGCTCGTCAAAATCCGCTATTGTACATGGAAAATCATTACTAGTTCCGATCACGTCTTCGGCTGATAGAAGCCTCCCTAAAGGTCTCTATCAGCTATTGGCGCACTGTTGTGATGGATAAATTGGCATTATGGATGTTTTAGTTCAAGACGAAGGCGAAAAGGATGGGGCGGACGATGAGGTCTGGTCGTGGTGTCCCGTCGCCAATGTCGTGGACGCGCACGAGACCGGCCAGGACCATCACATCATGCACGGTACGAAGATATTCTCGGCCGGAACGAAGGTCTACATCTCCAGTGAGTGGGCGGACACGAGAACAATCGGCGGCTCGTTCAAGGTCATCGGTCGCGCGCGCAAAAGCCATCGCTTGGTCTGCGCGTGGCTGCGAAGGGACCGTATGGAAAACGTGCGCTTGCGCAGGGTGTTCTCTCCGGCAGTGTTGAGGACCATGGCCAGGATGAGCAGGCAGACGGGTGAGGTCGATCCGTCAGGGTTCGTCTCCTGGTGGGGCAACAGCGACGAGGATCGCGACGGAATCATCCGCCGGTTCGGGCTAAAAGAGCATGAGTAGTGAACGCTTTTAAAGCGTCTTCGATGTTGTAAGACGTACTTTATTGGCCGGATAAGTGTCCTGCGACAGCACTACCGGATGGCCAGCGGAATCAAGCGCTCTGGAAAATACGCGCAACAGTGGAGCGCCTGTCTGCAATTTCAGGTGTCGTATGCAACGACCCATTCCCGGCACCACTTCGATGGATTCCTCGACAGTATGGATGTCGGCGCTGCAAACCGTTCTCAACAATTGATAGATGAACCGGGTCAAATCCAGCTCTAGGAATGACGGATAGTCCCGCTGATTGATGTAGGTTTGCTCGTATGAGATGGGTTCTCCGTCAATCGTACGGGTTCGTTCGATACGCATCAGCTGGCTGCCGATAGATAAGCCGAAGCCCAGGCAAATGTTTTCTGGACATTCGCGCACATCAGCTTGGAGCACTGTCGTTTCGCATTCCAGACCCTGTGAGGCAAGCATGATAGGCAATCCCGAGGCAGAGCCGCTAGACCTGTCTATCCGTCCTGCGGACTTTCTTCAATCGAAGCCAACATCGTCACCCTTCGAGCAGGCGGGATTAAGAGGGGATGGCCGTACGCGCCCTCGGTTTTTCACCCATGGCATACGATCACCGAAAGTAAAGGTAGGCATTCCGTCATCGAACAGCGAAGGCCGTTCGATAGACCAACCCCGACTCGCAGTGGCGGGTGCACCCTTTTCTTGAAGTGGGCGCACATGGGCAAAGTAGCGCGAGAATGGTCACCCGACCTTTTCTACCGACTTGTCAATCCCAATGTTTTCAATATGTCCGGCAGTGTTGGCCGTTACAGGGAATAAGCATTCAGCTAATAATGGTAGTGCAAAAACAGCAAACGATTTCATCGACTTTTCTATGGCTACTTTGTTGAAAAATAAAGGTTTTAGATAACCAACTGGTAAGTTGCCATAATTTTCATATACTTTTTGGAATCGTTTGCAAGCTTTTTGTGGATGGTGTACACTGACATCACGCGGGGCGCAAGGAAACGACATTCAAAATCACCGGCCCCGTTCGAGCAATGAGGATCAAGGAAGAAGGTTCAATGATGAATCGCGCTATCAAGGTAGCAGTAGGTATGATTGCGGTCTCCGCGATGTCTATCGGCACTTTGGCCGCGTGTGGCGGATCCGATTCGGGTTCGGACGATGCCAAGGGCAAGGTCTACTACCTGAATTACAAACCGGAGACCAACGACGCGTGGCAGGAGCTGGCCAAGAAGTACACAAAGCAGACCGGCGTGGAAGTCAAGGTACAAACCGCTGCGTCAGAAACATATCCGCAGACATTGAAGTCCGAGCTCGCCAAGTCCGAGGCCCCAACCCTGTTCCAAATCAACGGCGTGGTCGATTACCAGACGTGGAAGGCCTACACCTCTGACATGTCCGACACCGAGCCGTACAAGCAGCTCAAGGACCAATCCATGGCTCTGAAGGATGGCGACAAGGTGGCGGGTGTGCCGTACGTGGTGGAGTCCTTTGGCCTGATCTACAACAAGGATCTGCTGGCCAAGTACATCGCCACCGATGGCGCAAAGATCAAGGATGTCAAGGACATCGACAACTTCGACACCCTGAAGGCCGTGGCCGATGACATTCAGGCCAAGAAGGACCAGCTTGGCGTCAAGGGCGCGTTCACCTCTGCCGGTTTCGATTCCAGCTCCGACTGGCGTTTCAAGGGTCATCTAGCCAACAATCCGCTGTATTTCGAGTTCCGCGACAATAATGTCACCGAACAGCCGGAAACCATCAAAGGCACGTATCTGCCGCAGTTCAAACAGATTTTTGACCTGTATCTGAAGGATTCCACCTGCCCGAAGACTCAGGTTAGCTCCAAGACCGGCGATGATGCAAATTCCGAGTTCTCTCTCGGCGAGGCAGTGTTCTATCAGAACGGCACCTGGGCGTGGACCGACATGCAGAAGGCCGGTGTGAAAGCCGAATCAGTGGGCATGATGCCAATCTACATGGGCGTCGAAGGCGAAGAGAATCAGGGGCTCGACGTAAACTCCGACGCATACTGGAGCATCAACGACAAAGCTTCCGACGCTGACAAGAAGGCCACCAAGGACTTCCTGAAGTGGGTCATCACCGACCAGACCGGCATCGATGCGATCAGTAGCGATATGGGTCTGACTACACCGTTCAAATCGTTCGAAAACGTCAAGTCCGACAACCCGCTGGTCCAGGCCGAGCTCGCCTATCAGGATTCCGGCAAGGAATCCGTCTCCACCCGTCCGACCGCCATGATTCCGTCCGAGGAATGGAAGAACCAGCTTGGTTCCGCGATGCTTGAGTACGCTCAAGGCACCGGCGAGTGGAATGCCGTCAAGAAGGCTTTCGTGGACAATTGGAAGACCGAATACGACGCAGCTCACTGACGTTTTTGCTTTCAATGGCATAGGTTGGAACCAAGGTACGAACTGAACCGCATCCCGATTGTTGGACTGAAAAAATTCAGATCTGACGGCCGCATAGGGCGGAACATAGCCGGCAGTAGGGCTTTCGCGGTATCCAGAATAGCCCACTGCACCTATGCTGCACCTATGGTGTTCTGAAGAACCCCACTTCGTCCACAATCGGGCGCAAGTGGGGTTTCCTTATGCGTGCCAGGCGGGCAGCGCGTCGAGCCAGGCGTCCAGATCGGCGCGGCGGATGCGCATGGTCGTGCTGCCAGCCATGCGCGCCTTCAGCAGGCCGTTGCGTACCTGGGCGCGGATGATCTTGGCCGGCACCCCGGTAAGGGCCTCGGCCTCGTCCACGCCCAATAGCGGACGGTGTTCGATGGGCACGTAGGGCTTTTCCTTCGGTCTGGCCGTAGTGCCCTCGGATTCAAGTGTCTTCTTCGGTTCCGTCATAGCAGCGGCTATGCGTCGCGGGGATTCAACGGCGTTACGCCCCCGACATCTCCACGGCGCCGGCGTACCCGGCCGGATTGCCGCGACATTCGGACGGCGGCATACAGGAACGCCCCGTCCACATCCTGAAAGACGGGGCGGGGCGTGTTCGGATGCCCGGCGCTAGTTGATGCCGCTCACCACGATGTTCTGGCCGGTCAGGGTACCGGTACAGGTGATCGGCACCCCCTTGGCCACAGCTCCGAACGCATTGGTGATATTCGCTTCGAACGAGTAGGACCAGTTCGTATCGTCGGAGAACACCACGCCGCTATTATCCGAGAACAGCGGCACCTTGAACCCGTACGGGTGGGCCTGCTTGCCGGCGGCTTCGCACATCGCGGGAATCTGCTGGCTGGCCAGCTCCCGATTATGGTGGGCCACCGTGTCCACGACCAGATCGATCTTTCCGTTGTCGACGATGGCATCGGTCACGATGTACGCGGTGCCTTGGGCGATGCCGCCCCTGATGGTGTCCGCCATGTCGGTGGGAGCGTTCGGGCTTGTCTTGATGGTGCCGGTCAGCTTGTCGGCATCCAGTCCCGCGATGACCGTAGCCGCGTCCTTATCCTTGCAGTCGGCCACCCGTTTCGATAGTTCCTGCTCCTTCTGCTCTTTCGTCTTGCCTTGCGGGTCGAGAGTGACGGTGATCCCGGTAGAGTGCGACACCTTCGCGCCCGCCTTTGGGCTCTGTTTCGTCGCCACGCCGGAAAGCGTGGGATTGCCCTTCAGGTCGATGTAGTCGACGTCGTGGTAGTCGGCGAGCGCCTGGTGTACGTGCGCGTAGTCCATGCCGACCACGTCTGGCATGGATTCGGTGGCGGAGTCGTCGGAAACGCTGCCGCACGAATTCACAAGACAGCAGAAGACCACGGCCAGCGCGGCCATGGACCAGAAGGCGCCCCTCCTCCAGAACGGCCTGCGTTTCTCCGGCTTCGGCGGCTCGATGGCAGCGGGTTCCGCGGGTTTTGCCGCCTCGATGGATTGGGCCACGTTCCTGAAGCCGTCAAGGTCCTTGGCGAGAAAGCTCACGGAGAACGGGTTCGGGGCCTTCGGGTCGTATCGGCTATCGCCGTCTGTGGTACGGACGACCAGATCCAGACGGCCGTTCGCCATGATTGTCGGCCTGGTCAGAACGACGTCGACGACGGCCGTGACCGGGATCTCCACATGGCGTGTCTTCGCAGCCAGGGCCGCGACGCCTTCGTGGTCGATGGTGATTAGGCTGCCGCCGTGCAGTTCGACCGTACCAAGCATGCCTTCGGCACGAACCAAGGCTTCCGTATGCTGCGTGGCCGGCTGCTCCGTCTGAAACGGGGCCTGTGGGTTTGTCATCTTTTTCTCCTTTATTTCTTCAGATGATGTCCGACTGAGACTTGCTTTGGCCCGGTTTTTTGGTCAAGCGTACGCTTGATGGCAGTGGCAACCTTTTAAAGAAGGTTGTGATAGTTGAGATGGCATGTTTCGACATGTTCCCTCCCTCAAGGGTCTCGGACAATGCGGTTCCGAACCCGCACAGGGAGGGCTATGCGTCGCGTGCGAATCGAATAAGTGCGTGCTCCATAGCTGGCATGCCGACAAATGCCCCTAGGTGATTTGCCACGCCATACCGAATATGGTGGGAAAATGCCTAATCGAGAACGTGTGTGAATTTCTGTCCGAACCTCTTAATTGGCGTCAGAAAACGCTACATGGCAGGTACGTTCTTCGTTAATCTACAGCCCACAGTCGGCTTTCTTGAAAAGAAGTATTCGTTTTCAAGCTTGCGACCGTTCGGATATACCTCAACCAGATTCCCACTCTTATTTAGTCAAATCCCGAGATTGACGGTCGCGTCAGCAGAATTGAATGCCTCATCACACTCCTTAGCGCAGGATTCGGGCCGACCCAGAACATATGTCAGTATTCACGGCGGGAATACGCTCGCATCGGCTCCGTCTCTAGATCGCCCTGTCGTACAGTTCACCGAATCGAGTTGACTTAACGCACACACAGGAGAGTAACCATTCGACTGAAGGCAATGCGAAAACAGGTAAAACCATGGATGCGTTAGTAGGTTTAGAGGAAGTAGCAGGACTTATTGGAGCAGAACCTAGAATTCGTCAGAACTCTCCTTCTCATGACGACTTGGAAGCTGAAGCATCCACAGACTTGTCGCAGAGAGTTATACGTCTCGCAAAACGGTTGGAAATAGTCGTTTTTTCTCCTTTACGCCGGCGGTTTGAGGTAACATTACGTTATATGACGAAATACACTGATGTGGAACTTTGCGCAGGAGCCGGCGGACAGGCTCATGGACTAGAACTCGCAGGATTCGAACATGTGGCACTGGTGGAGATAGACAGGCATGCCTGCGAAACGCTCCGGCTTAACCGTCCACAGTGGAACGTGCTGGAAGCCGATCTGCATGAATGGGACCCATCCGCTTACGAGGGTGTTGACCTACTCAGTGGCGGCGTACCATGCCCGCCATTTTCTGTTGCGGGAAAACAACTAGGAGAGCTTGATGACCGCGAGCTCTTCGGAAGGGCATTGGAAATCATACGCCAAATCAAGCCTCGGGGCGTCATGCTTGAAAACGTGCGCGGACTGCTCGATCCGAAGTTCGACACATTTCGCAAGAATGTATCCGACAGACTTAGAAGATATGGATACAGCCCGCAATGGAGACTGCTCCAAGCAAGCGATTACGGGGTTAGTCAATTACGTCCTCGCGTCATCTGTGTAGCACTGAGGCCTATCGACATGAGGCATTTCGTTTGGCCAGAGCCTGACGAAGCAACGCCACCCACTGTCGGAGAACTGTTGGGGGATCTCATGGCCGCAAATGGATGGAAGGGTGCGGCAGCCTGGTCAAAACAGGCAAACACCATTGCGCCCACTCTCGTTGGTGGATCGAAGCTCCACGGCGGTGCCGACCTTGGACCCACTAGGGCGAAACGTGCATGGATGAAATTGGGTATTGACGGCAGAAGCATCGCCGATGATAATCCACCGGCAGATGCACCCAACGACTTCACCCCGCGGCTGACTGTTCGCATGGCCGCACGCATTCAAGGATTTGACGACGAGTGGCAGTTCTCAGGGCGCAAAACCTCTTCCTATCGACAGGTCGGCAACGCATTCCCGCCGGCGGTGGCGCGTAGGGTAGGCCAGCAGATTATACGCGCATGGGAGGCAACAGATGGAGCAGGAAGCGCTATTAGCACAGGCAAGGAAGACATTCCACACCCGACTGATTGACTGGGGCGTACTCGGATACACAGTCAAAAAGGGCGAGCCCGTCGCATCGAATGCCGACGTAAGCCAGACTGTAAGCAAAGCCATAGGCAACGGTATTATGACCCGTGTTCTAAACGAGTCCCAGCAGGAACCACGAAAACCATTATCTGGACAGGCACTCGGCGCCCAATTTGAAATAGCCGTATGCGACTTCATCGCCGACACGTTCCCGCACCTAGGGCATCTACGACCGGGCGAATGGATAATCAAACGACTCGGCAACAGGAATGCCGTCACCGAGAAGAACTTCGCGCAATACGAACATCTAGCAGCGTTGGGGCAAGCCGTGGAACAGGATCCCGTATTGCAAGCTGCGCTGGGCAACGATTATGTAGTCGCTCCCGACATCATCGTTGCCCGCCAGCCGGAAACGGATCAGACCATCAACGCACCATTTGCAGTGGTGAATGATGTGGTCGCAAATCTTTCCGACCTTCGGCAACGCCATGAAGGGGAATCTCAACGCGCACCAATACTGCATGCCTCCATATCCGCCAAATGGACCATGCGCTCCGATCGCGCACAAAACTCCCGTACCGAGGCGTTAAACCTCATCCGCAATCGAAAAGGCCAGACGCCCCACATCGTCGTCGTAACCGGCGAACCCGCTCCCAGTAGACTTGCAAGCCTTGCGCTGGGTACGGGCGACATCGATTGCGTATATCACGCATTTCTACCTGAGCTCATCGCTTCTGTCGACGAACTCAAGGGGCGTGAGGATCTTGCTGAACTAATCCACACACTCGTCGATGGTAAGAGACTCAAGGATATAGCAGACTTACCACTCGATCTAGCTATATAGAAACTGCTCCGAAAAATTCATTTTCCTGAGTGGTAATCTGTCAGATTTCAACGAAGAATAAAAACTCCGTTCCAACACGCCAAGTCGATAGGCTCGAGCACGTCGCTGCATTCTTCCACGTCCATAGCATGGAAATAAGCTATATGATTGAAACCTGCAACAGGTCTATGATCGGAGGACCGGATTGTCTCTACCACCACAGCGGCAACTGGACAATTACCTGAGCCAGTTCGCGGAGAAGCAGGTCGATGGAAAATACCTCGGGCTATATGACGGGGAGCGGCGGCTCGGCCGCGTCTTCGCATGGCTGCACGAACAGTACAACGACGCCTTCGAGTTCATGAACGCCAAGGCCCCGCAGGGCGTGGGCGGCCACTTCAACGCCGACCCCAGCCGTGGCCTGATGGAGGTGAACGAGACATACTCCGCTTTGCTGAGGATCGCCTCCAAGGCCGGGATACGGATCAAGACCAAGCCCGAATACCAAAAGGTGATCGACAGCTCCCGCGGATGGCTCCAACCTACTCTCGGGAGCCCCATCCCGGAGGGGCTCACGCCGATAGAGGTCGAATACTACGACACGGTGTTCGAGACGGAGGATAGCGGGATAATGCTTGCCGGAACGAACCAGGTTCCTCTCCAATTCGTCGGGGAGGGATCCTATGCAATCGTGCATAAATTCACCGACCCGAACTACGGCATCCAATTCGCGCGCAAGAAACTGAAGAAAGGCGTGAAACCCAAGGAGGTCGAGAGGTTCCACAGGGAGTTCGACATCATGAAGCGGTTCGACTTCCCCTACATCCTGAAGGTCTACTGCTACAACGAATCGGACAACAGCTACACGATGGAATACTGCGAGCACACGTTGAAGGACTACATCTCGCACAACAACCAGAAGATGTCCCCCTGGGCCCGTCGCAAGATGGCGATGCAGTTCCTGTACGCGATGAACTTCCTGCACAGGCGTGGCGTGTGCCACCGCGACCTCAGCTACAGAAATGTGCTCGTCCATACGTATAGGGGCAGCGATGCGTTCATGGTCAAGGTCTCCGACTTCGGGCTCGCCAAGGAGAAGACCTCGGACCTCACGAGCACGGGCTCCGCGATGAAAGGCTCCATAATAGATCCGGCCCTGAAATCGTTCAGGGATTTCAAGCCGGTCAACGACATATATTCGATTGGTTTCATTCTCAACTACATCCTCACTGGCAAGGAGAACCTTGTCACCGATGGATCGCGGCTGGGCTCCATCATCCAGAAATGCTCGGCCACCAACCCCGCGGACCGGTATCGGACGGTGAAGGGCATCATCGAGGATATGAGAAAGACGGAATGCCCCGTCGGATAAAAACGGGCCCCGGCGGAAGGAAGTGATAAAAAATCCGCCGGGGTTTTTCGACTTGCCGGGCCGCGCATGCGGTCAGGGTCGTCGGCCCCCGGCGGGAGAGTTATGGACCCCGCCAAGAGCTTGGGAGCCATTGTATCAGGTGCGGCGGCGGATGAACAGGCGCTTATAGACCTTATGCTCGTCGATGATTGGTTGTGCGGTTTTCGACGCCGGATTCCACAGGCCATTGGAGAAGCCGCGGCCCTCGCTTTCCGAGCAGCCGATGATCTCGAACTGCTCTGGGTTGTACTTGTCCATGAACGTGATGGGCACGCCCATGACGCCGTAGTAGTCCTCAGGGATGTCTTTGACTTTGGACACCTCGATGGCGTCGTAGTTATCGTATTTCGGATACTTCGACGGGTCGTCGGCGTAACGGCGGTAGAGGAGCAGGTCCTCATGGCGTTTTTTGATGTCCAGGTTGGTGTACCAGATAACGCCCATGACGTTTTTGATGATGTTGCCCTTTTCGTCCACCTCGTACGATTTCGTTTTTGTGGAGTCGAACGATCCCTTGGGCTGAATCATGTTCATGCCGCCGCCGAAATGCTTGAATCCGGTCCACATCTTGTTGTCGCGTAGTAGCGGGAAGACCTCTTTGTAGGTGATGGCATTCATGTTGCCCAGCACCACGAACTTCTTCTCGTGCTCCATGAGCGTAGCCACGTATTCGCGGAACAGCGAGAATGGCGGATTGGTCACGACGATGTCCGCCTCGTCGAGCAGCTCCAGACATTCCTTCGACCTGAAGTCCCCGGCGCCGTATGTGCCGTCGCCGTGCAGCTCCGTCAGTTCGTTCTCCCCGGAGTCCAGCAGGTTCCTGATGTCGTCCATATCCAACCCTCCGTCGCCGGTGGTGTCGCGGAAGACGTTGACGACGGCCTTGTACGCCCTGCGGTGGCGGCCGGTGCCCTCGTCCACGTCATCGTCGAACAGTGACGGCTGGTACTCGCCTCCGGCGATGGGGGAGCCGCTGTAGCAGGTGGCGACGAGCTTCTTCAGTCCCAGGTGGTTGAAGTTCAGGGCGAAGTACTTAAAGAAATTGCTCTCGAACGGGTCGTCGCAATTGCAGAGCACGACCTTGCCTTTGAAATGTTTCCGGTAGTGAACGAGCTCATGCTCGATGTCGGTCATGCGTGTGTAGAACTCGTCGTTCTTGGCCTTCTTGGCGGCCGATAATTGAGAATTGCCCATGCCGCATGGCTATGCGTCGCGGGCATGGGGGGGCGGTCGGAGCGGATTCTATCGCCCAAAGAACTTTGCTCCGGCAAGGTGGCGGGCCGTTCGGCGCAGTTTCACGTATTCGTCCGGGGAGGCATGCATGCGGTTTTTCGCCTCTCATACGCATACGAACGGGTCTAAATACAAAAAAGGAAAACATAAATCCGTTTTTGTATGTATTACGTATGAAAGCCCTGAAAAGCCTTGCGGCAGTAGGGCTGTGGGGCCATACGCATACTTCGCTTCATACGTGGGTTTTATGCGTATGAAGGCCTGTTTCGCCGATTCATACGCATAAAGACGGGTTTTGTGCGTATGAAATCAAAAACCAACCGGGCGATACCCCCTTGCAGAGCCCGGTATCCCGGTTCGGGATGTTTTTCCCGCGTTCCCATGAAAGAAGCCGGCCCTCCGGCCGTATGCCCGGAAGCGTTGCGGCAGTAGGCCGTATGCCGTTCTTCTCCGTTTTCACCCGCGCGACCCGTGCGCGGGGACGCATAGCAAGCGGCGTCAACGAAAACACAGGAAAGGACGGTAGGACGATGGATCATCTCCCGCGGATGTACACACCGGCCGAATGTGCGGATGTCTGGCGTGTCAAGCCCGACAACGTGCCGGCCATGTGCCGCCGCATGGGCATCGGGGTCTACCGGTTGGGTCCGCACGCCGTGAGAATCGACGCCGACGACTTCGACCGCGCGACCCTGGAATCCCGGCAAGGCTAAAGAGAACCCCATGGCCGCGCCAACGGCCATGGGGCGAAAGACGGACTTGCGCTTGATCCATCGACTTCCGCTATGCGTCCCGGAAACGGAACGCATGGAAGCCCTTTCCTCCATAACAAGGAGGACTCGCTAATGAGTGAGTTATTGAAGCCCAATTTCACCCCACTTCCGCCGATAACGGAAGATGACCTCGCCACCCCATACTTCGTCACATGCGCCATGGCCCGCATGGTCACGGGGCTGACCTGCGCGCCCAGCAGGTCGGAGGATTACGATTTCGTCGGTTACGACGGACGGTTCGTCCGCATCCCGGCCTCGACCACCCGCCTCGGCGCGAAAATGGATGGCGCGGCGCACGCCGCCTACCTTCTGCGTCTGACCCTGACCGGAGACCAAAGGCTCGCATTGGACACGGAAGGCTGCCTGTGGGTCCGCATGGCGGATCAGTGGCGCCCGACCTCGGACATCCTCGCGCTGACCGAGGAGAAGGGCAAGTGGTACGACAAGTTCATCAAGGATACGATCCTCTTGCATGGGGACGCGATTCCGCGCCTGCAATTGGGTGTCCGCTTCTCCAACGTCGCGTTGCTCCGCGGCGGCGGAGTGGTCGAACCCGGCGACCCGCTGTTCAAAGCCCCATGGGCGATGACGCTCGACGACCAGGAGTTCGCTGTGGACCGGGTCCGCCTGGGCTACGAAGCGGCCGCCACGGTCACCGCGAGCATGGACGATGCGCGCATGCTGTGCCGTGTGGCCGCGGCGCCGCTCATGCGCGACCAGCTGCAATACATCTACGACCTGCTGGGCACCGGCGGCAACGGCAAGGGTGCGTTCCTGAATGCGCTGCTACGCCTGTACGGGGATCTGGGCTCCCCATTCAACTTCGGCGACTTCGCCGGCATCGGCAAGGTCAGCACCACGTCCGGCGAGCAGGCGAGCCTTCCGCTGACGAACCGCCTGCTCGCTGTCGACACGGAGGTCGACGATCCCGGCCTCGGCAACCAGGGGCTTGTGAAGAAGGCGGCGACGGGCGAATGCGTTCCTCTCCGCCTGCTGGGCCTCAACAGGCGCGAGGCGGCCGCCATCGCGGTCATGGTGATGGCGTCGAACAGGGCGCCGTCCATCGAGTCCGATCCGAGCCAGGACCGCCGTTGGCGTTACGCCAACTTCGACAAGCGTGGCTCCGTGGTCAACGACTGGTGGCACGCGCTGAAGTACGAGGACCTCATCGTCGACCTGTTCATGGCGGGCTGTGTCGAGTGGCTGAGCGATCCGGTGGGCGTCAACCCCCGCCCGGGCCTGGTCAATGATTTGGACGACTGGGGCACCGAGACGTTGACCCGGATGCTCGAGGTCGGCACGCCCGATCCGGAGCTTGGCTTCGATCTGGACGCGTATCTGCCATCCTGCTGCGTCACCGTGCCGGAGGGTAACCGCGACAAGGCCGCCCAACTGGGCATGATGGGTCTGGCCAGCAGGCCGAAGTACGACGTGCTGTGCCTTGCCGGGGACGAGCCGGCCATGCGCCGCAGCTATGTCATCGCCGATCCGAAGAGGTTCGCCAAGTTCGCTGGAGCCCTGAACCACGAGCGGAACGCGGCAAAGGCTGTGCCTTCCGAACCGGAACCGGCGCCCACGCCCGAACCGGCGCCGGACGAGCTGACGGCCCTCGAGCCGATCGAGCGCGACTTCGGCGCCGTGGAGACCCAGTTGGGCGCGATGGGCTGGACGGGCAACGTGTTCCCGCTGAAAGGCCGGGGGCCGAAGCCCAAGGCCCCAGCGGTGGATTCGCTGACCGAGATGCTGAGGACGCCCGCCACGCATGTCGCCGACCACTGCGGACATGACGAGCCCATGCGCGGGTTCGCCCCCGCGCCCGGCTTCATGGTGCTCGACCTCGACATCCCGAAAGGCGCCGACGAGGGCAAGCCGGACGGGTACGACGTGCTCCGCGCGTTGGGCATCGGTATCGGCGACCCGGCACTGGTCGTGCGCACCGGCTCGGGTGGCTACCACCTGTACTACCGCATCCCCGACGGCGCCGACATCCCGCAGATCGCCCACAAGGGCGCGTCGGCCCCATTGCCCGGCCTGCCCGCCTACGAGGGCGGTGTGCCGATCGACACGCGCGTCGGCGGTGTCGGTTTCGTCGTGATGCCGGGTAGCTCCATGCCCGACAGGCACAAGTGGCAGGTGGTCCGGGAAGGCGACATTGACGGCGACCACACGCTGCCGAAGCCGCTGGTGGACCTCATCCAACGGCTGGCGCATCCGAAGGCGGAGCCCATGCCGCGGCCGGACCATCCGTCGGCGCCCGTCGACGGCTCGTACGTGCCGCACATGAACACCACCCCGGTCGCCGAGGGGGCGCGCAATGACACCATGTCCCACCATGTCTGGGGCTGGCTGAAGCGTGCCCAGGAGCGCGGCATGTCCGACGCCCAGCGCAACTACGGCCTCGACCAGATCCGCGAGCGGTTCCGCGCATCAGGCCTGCCTGATAAGGAGATCGAGGCCTGTATCGGACACACGATGAGGAAGCTGGGCCTCTGACGATCCGGCCCCGGGGACGCATAGCGTATGCCACGGCATGAGGCTTGATAGCCGAATAGCCCCCGGTCCCGCGCCTTGGAATCGCGCGGCACCTGGGGGAGGCTCCTGGAAAAAGAGCGGAAAATCCGGACTTGGAGGGTATGGTCATACCATCGGAGGCCGCATTTTCATTACTCTCTTCCCCGCGCATGCGGGGGTGATTCCGACGTCCATTTCACGGCCATCTCCGGCAAGCCACCGACCGTGCCGCTGCCCACGCTCGCGGTGGCGCGGTCGGTGGCTGGAACGTCAGGCGCCGTCTCGCCACAACCCCATCGAAGGCCGGCGCCGGCCTTTTTCATACCCGGTGGCGGCCGCATCGCCCGTGAGCCCTACTGCCGCTTGGTCTCCAGCCATGTTACCCCAAAGTTACCCCGGCTTTTCGTCCGTTTTCGGCGCATTGTCCCCAGGTCGGATACAATGCGCGTGGTTATGCATGGTCATGCGCGAAAACGCCATGCGAAGAGCTAGTTAGGGGTATCAATGGCGGTATTCGGTCTTCATGGCATAACCGTGCGTGACCATGCATAGCCGTGCATTTCTCCCTGCCACAAGGGGTAACTTTCCGCGAAAATCGGGACCCCTCGGAAACGGCGGAATCAAGCCGTTTCGGGCACCGTCCAGCGTCAGGGATGACGTGCCGGGTAACATCGGGGTAACATGGAAAACCACCGAATGGACTGCGACACGCCCGGAGGAAAATTGTTCAAAAATGCCCGTCCGTGGGTGTCTGGCCGAGCGCGTCGTCGAACGCGTCGGACACGGCGCCGGCGACCTCGACGCGGCGGTCGGCGAAGGCGGCGGCGTACGTGTTCAGGGTCACGGTGGCGTCCTCGTGGCCCATGAGCTCCTGCAATGTCTTGACGTCGGCGCCGGCCGCGATGGCGACGGACGCGAACGTGTGGCGCAGGGAGTAGAGGGTCAGGGTGCGCCCGTCGGGGTCGATTCCGGCGGCGGCCATGGCGGGGCGGAACACGCGCTTGGACCACTGGGCGTAGAGGAGGCGTTCGCCGCGCGGGGAGGTGAACAGGGGTTCGCCGTCGGCGCGGCCGGCGACCAGCTCCTCCAGCCCGTCGCGCAGGAACGGCGGTATCGGCAGGTGCCGGCGGCCCTTGGGGGTCTTGGTGTCGCCCTGCACGTACCGGTAGTGGCCGGCCTCGGCCTTGGTCATGGTCTTGTCGACGTTGATCGTGCCGTGCGCGAGGTCGACGTCGCGCACGTCGAGGGCGGCCATCTCGCCGGGGCGCATGCCGGTGGAGGCGAGGAGCAGGACGATGAGGCGGTCCATGGGCCGTCCGCACGGCCTGCCGGTCGGGGTGCGGAGCTTTCCGGCCGCGTCGGCGATGGCGCGCGCCTCGGCCGGAGTGAACGCGTCGACGCGTTGCATGGGCGCGCGGGGCAGGCGCACGCCCGCGGTCGGGTCCGCCATGATCCACCGGCGACGCATGGCGTAGCGGAGCATGCTGCCGAGCAGGCGGCGCACGCCGGTCTTGATGGCGCCCTTCGTGTACGGTTCGCCGTACTTGGTGCGTATCGCGCCGGAGTCGAGGTCGGCGACCCATGCCTTGACGGCCCGCTCGTCGATGTCGCCGATGCGGGTGGAGCCGAAGCGCGGGCGGACCATGCCGTTGTAGTGCCTGATGTAGTTGTCGATCGTGGCCGGGCGCACGCCGGTGTGGTCGGCGAGCCAGAGGGGGAACACCTCATCCAGGGTGCGGTTCCCGCCGCGCGGGTCGACGTAGCGGCCCGACCTGATGTCATCGTTGAGTTCGGCGGCGCGCGCCTCGGCGGCCTCGCGGGTGGGCAGGCTCTCGCGGTGCTGTCGGCCGTCGGCGCGCCAGCAGACCTGCCAGCGCATGCCGCGCCCGTAGTCGGCCGTCCTGAGCGCGGCGGGCACGTCGGCGGTGTCGGGGTTGGCGGCGACCTGTCGTTTCATGCCGGTGGTGGGCGTCAGCTCCACGCCGTCGACCACCGCCTTCGATTTGAGCCACCGGTCACGTATCCACGCCTTCGCCATGTCCGTCTCCTATATATTAAAGTGTCTATTCGCCGCGTGCGAACGCCTCGATGGAGGCGCGGTTGAAGTACCACCGGCCGCACGCGGTGAAGCCGGTGATGCGCCCGTTCCTGACGAGCTTGTTGACTGTCCTCGGGTCCCTGACGCCGAGCATCCTCATGGCCGTGGGCCTGTCCACCAGCAGCTGCTCCTTCGGCAATCCGTCCGTGTCCATGTCGCGCATCCTTTCGCATGTGTGTGCATTGCTATGCGCGTGTATGCGTCGCGTAGGATGGATGCCATGAACAGGCTCAGGGGTTTCAGGCTCAGGGCGGGCATGACGCAGGCCGAGCTGGCCCGCGCCATCGGCACCACGCAAAGCCATGTCAGCGAGTACGAGAGCGGGGCGCGCCGGATCGAGACCATGCCCGCCGGGGAGTTCGTGCGGCTGAAGGCCGTGCTGGATGTCACCGACGCGCTGCTGCTCGACGCCGACCTGTCCGGCATCGATCCGGACGCCGTCGCGGCGGCCGAGAACAGGGTCGCCCGCCTGCGCCGCAGGCTTCGGCGTCGGCGCGACAGAGCCTCGTTCGATCTGCTCGTCGAAGCGGAGCTCGATCTGGCGCGCCGCATGGACGAGCGGGAGGAGGCCGTCGCCCGTGCCATGGGCTCTAGGGCATGACATCCTCGTCCAACGCGTCGGTCAGCATGCCAAGCGCCCGCACGGCCCGCGTGTACGGTTCGGGCGGGCCGGCCACCGGCTCCAGCGGGCGTTCGAGCCCGCAGCGCAGGCAGACCAGCGTGGCCGGGCCGCCGTCCAACGGGGCCGACCTGAACATCCTCGCCCAGCAGGCGGGGCAGTGCGGGTGGCCGCCCCGGCCCTTGAACGCGTTCACGGCCGCACGCCCTCGATGCGCGTCAGGCCGTACGTCTCGCCCAACGCGAAGAATGCGTTCACCGCGGAGGTGCGGTCCAGGCACACGGCCATGCACGGGCCCGCGATGAACACGCCGCCGCCCATGGTCGGACGGAACACCAGTCCGCCCATGGGATACGGCTCGTCCTCGTGTCCGGCGTCCCAGCCGACCTGGTGCGCCGGGCAGACGAGCGTGATGGTCCCGTCGTCGTTCTCCTCCTCGTCCAGTTCGCGCCCGCAGGCCGGGCAGCGCCACAGGTCGCCGTCGCGCATGGGGCGGGCCTCGTCCATGGAGCGCAGGGGCCGTTCGGGTATCCAGGCGCGTTCGTTGTGGATGTCGATGTAGGGCATGTTTCTCCTCCTTTGTCGTCGTGCGCTCCACCTTGGCTCGCGCCATGCCCGGAAACGCGGGTCCGGTGTGGTCGTTACCGCTCCTTACCGTTCCGGGACGCATGCGTTCCGGCATGGAGGTACCGGAACTGATGACGGCCACGCAGGTGGCACGTATACTGGGCGTGTCGACGGAGACGTTGCGCAAGTGGCGGGCGAGGAGGATGTGCCTGCCGTACGTGCGCGTGGGGCGGCACATCCGCTACAAGGCGGCCGACGTGGCCGCGTTCGTCGAACGGGGCACGGTCATGCCCGATGGAAAACACGGAAGGGGATAGGCATGGGCGTTCCGGTCATATACACGGATTTCGACGACGAGGACGGCGGCCGCGCCGCGCGCGGCGGGCATGTCGGACTGTAGGGAGGAACGATGGGGAACGACGGAATCGAATGGGGTTTGGAGGAACTGACCGGCAGCGTTCTGTACGACGTGTTCTACGAGTCCACGACCATGCTCGCGGGTAGGATGCTCGCCCAGCGCCGGCTGGCTGCGGCCCGGGGCGACCGGGATGGGGAGCGTCGGGCGGAGGCGGACCGGCATGGGCTGCTGGCCGCCCGCGACAAGGTGGGTCCGACGGACCGGAGGACCCTGATTGCGGCGAAGCGTTCCAATGACGCGGCCCGCGGAGCCCGCGCGGAGGCCGTCGCCCCATGGCATGCGGTCGGCGGGAGCCTCAAGGTCGACGTGGAGGGCATCTGGCGCGACGACATCCGCCCCGTCGTCGACGCCGCGGAAAGGTCGGACAAGCCGTGCACGGTGTTCGTCGGCGGCCAGCCCGGCGCGGGCAAGACGCGCGCCACGCACCTGGTGCGCGTCTCGGGCCTGCATGACGGACCGCTCCTGCCGGTGAACGGCGACGACCTGCGCCAGTACCATCCCGACTACGACCGTCTGTGCGACGAGGAGCCGCTGGCCATGCCGGAACGTACCGCGAAGGCGTCGGCCGCGTGGATACGCATGACCATGGAATACGTGGACGCGGACCGTATCCCCGCCATCGTGGAGGGCACGTGGAGGAACGTGGCCACGGTGCTCGACGAGGCCGCGAACGCGAAACGCGCCGGCCGGTCCACGCACGCGGTCGTGCTGGCCGTGCCGCCGGCGTTGTCCAGTCTGGCTATATTGGAACGCTACTACCGTGACCGTTCCGCGGGGCTGCCGGCGCGTTGGACGCCCGCGTCCGCGCATGACAACGCGGTGGCGAACCTGCCCGCCACGGTCCGCGCCGTCGCCATGTCGCCGTTGGCCGACAGGCTCACCGTGATCGACCGCGACGGAGGCGTCCTGTACGACGGCGCCGACCCGGACATGTTCGCCGGACAATGGGAGCGCGGATTCCATAGGCCGTTGTCCGCCGTGGAGACGGCCGACGCGCGCATGCGGCTCGCCAGGATCGAATCGTTGAGAAGCGTGCCGGGCGTCGGCACCGCATTGTCCGACCCGGTGGTGGCGTCCATCCGCCGGAGCCTCGACGACTTGGCCTAGAACCCCCACCGGCGGCACACGTCCGCGAACGCCGCCAACCGCTCGCGTTCGCAGAGCGCCGCGAATGTGGTCGGCATGATGGCCTTCAGCCGCCTCTCGGCGCGTGCGCGTTCCGCGTCCAAGCCGTGCGGCCGTTCCGGCATCGCCGCGTCGTCGCATGCGGCCGACATCACATCCATGGCCCAGTCGTAGAGCGTGGCGGACGGCGACAGGAACGTGACACGGGGGAGTGTCTCCATGGCGTCGGCCATGTCCGGCCAGTCGAAGGTCTCGGCGGCTTGGGCGAACGCGTACCGCGTCTGCCGGTGGAGGAGATGGTCCGGCGCGTCGGAGTCGGGTTCGTACGCCTCGAACAGGCGCTGCAATGTCCCGTCGTCCTCGGCCGTCGCGGCGAATCGTCGCGCGGGCGTGGCGTCCGGGCCGAGCCGGTGGGCCAGGGTCAGCTCCTCGGGCACGGGATGGACCTGGGCGGCGGTCAGGTGCTTGCAGAGCAGTCGCGGCGTCTGCAGGTCGTAGGAGGCGCCGTGGTAGTCGATGCTGACGATGATGCCGACGCCATGGCAATCCGCCATCGCGCGGTTGAACATTGCGAAAGTCTCCATGCCGGACATTCTAGCTTTGGCCGTCGTGTTTCCGCATTCGCGGAAACATACTATATATTGGGTGTATCCGCTGGTGCGTGGAGGTTGAGCTGAAACCCGTAGCCGATTGGCAGAGCGCGCTCGACCATGAATTGCGGGTACGGACACTTGCCGCCATGTCATTGTTGCAGGAGCGGTACGGAAGGGAGATGGGCCGATGGGTTACACGCCGGAGCGGTTCATGGCCGACAGCGGCATCACCGGCGACGAGGTCGAGGCCGAGAAACGACGCATGCTGGAGGAGATCCGGCTCCACGAGCTCAAGGAGGCACGCATCCGGCGCCATCCCGGTCGGCCGGCACGGGACGGAAGATCGTGAAAGTCCCATGCCGTCCCGCACCCACGGCCCACAGCCTTGTCGATAGGCCGTGGGCTTTTCCTTTACCTAGCCCTCGATGGCCTTCTCCACGCCGTCGGTGGCGGCGACGAGCCGGTCGAGCTCGACGTGCGTGTAGATCTCGTTCGTCGTGCTGACCCTGCTGTGGCCCATGATGGCGGTGCGGGTCACGTCGTCCAGTCCGAGCCGGTTTAGGATGGTCGCGGTGGTGTGGCGGGCGGAGTGGGGCACGTACTCGTGGCCCAGGCCGACGCGGTCCAGGGCCCGGTACCAGCGCCTGCGTTCCACGCAGCCGGTCAGGGGCAGTCCCTCGTCGTCGTGGAACACGAGCCCGTCGCCGTTCACGCCGTGGCGTTCGATGTAGGCGAGCAGCTGGTCAGCGAGGGCCTCGGGCAATGGTATGGCGCGGCGGCCCTTCTCGGTCTTGGGGCGCGTGCGGTACATGCCGTTGCCGAGCGGCGTGCATTCGACGCCCTTGGGCAGTCCCTCGACCTCGCGTTTCGTCAGGTGCTGGGCCTGCCATTCGACCAGGATGATGAGCCGGTCGCCGTCGCGCCTGAGTTCGTCTTCGGTCAGGCCCAGCCGTTCGCCCTGGCGCATGCCGGTCATGAAGGCCAGCATCCACATGAGCCGCCAGGTGTCGTCGGTCTCCGCGGCGATGAGGTCGGCGGCCTGTTCGGGCGTCAGGGCGGCGCGTTCCTTCAACGCCACGCGGGGCGCGGTGCCCTTGACGGCGGGGTTGCGTTCGATGACGCCCTCCAATACGGCGTCCTCCAGAGCCTTGTGCAGGGTGCGCCACGCGCTGCCCGCGGTGCCGGAGCTTTTGCCCTGCTCCTCCATGACGTAGCGTTCCATGCGGCGGAAGTGCGCGGGCTTGAGCTCGTCGAGCCTGACGGCGCCGATGGCGGGCTTGACGTTGCGTTCGATGACGGACGCGTACGTGCCCCAGGTGCGGGGTTTGAGGTGGGGTTTGCAGATGTCGTTCAGCCAGTGGTCGCACCATTCGGCCACGGTGGGCGGCTTCGTGTAGCCGAGCCGTCCGACGCGCTGGAGCTCGGCTATCTTTTCGTTGAGCCTGCGCTCCGCCTCGGCCCTGGTGGCGCCGAACGCGGTGGCGCGCCGGCGGTTCCCGGTCGCGGGGTCGGGCGGGAGCTCGCGGAACGCCTTGACGCGTCCGCGCTCCATGGTGAATCCTCCGGAGCCCTGCACGCGCCTGCGTTCGGGCGTGGGGTCCAGCCGTTTCGTCAGCTGGCGTATGATGGTTCTGGTGGATTCGGCGGTGAGCACAATCGGCGGGGTCTGGTTGGTGGAGTCGATGAGCGTCAGCGTGTATCGCGGCATGTTCGTCTTCCGGTTCATGCCCCGTGGCTATGCGCGCACGCGCTGCACCTAATACTGCACCTAGTTGGCAGGTCCATGTCATCGCATGTCACGAAAAAGGGCGGCTGATAATTGCCGCGAAAGACCGCAAAAGCGTTGTCCCGCAACGCTTTTGCGGCTATATTACGCAGTTTCGGCGCGTCAAGCGGAAGACGGTATCCTCGGCTTCCACATCTGACGGGCATAACCCCTGAGCCCTACTGGCGACTGGGTTTTTACCCTGTCAGTATAGCTCAGGTCTAGTTATGGTCTAGTTGTATTCCGAAAACACGACCCCGCACGACTCGCAAGAGCCATGCGGGGGTCGTGTCTTTTCCGTTTACCGCGGCCGTTCGGACAGGCCGGCGATCCAGTCGTCCAGGTCGCGCCGCCGGATACGCTCGGTCGACGAATGCACCGGGCGATGAGGTTGTCGTGCTTGATGGCCGTACGCACTGCTTTCCCGGGTGATCCGGCGTTGTCATTTTCTTCCTTACGGATGACGCTTTTTCGCGCATGGTCAGGGACATGACCCCTGACAAAGTAGCGTCGTTCTTTCTTCGGCAACGGTCACATTGTGTCTGCTGATCCCGCAATGCGTCGTTTACGCTCCTATACTCGGCCGTATGTTGTTCCAAGCCGGATCTTTGCTACTCGTCATCATCAGCGTCTACCTGCTCAAACGCATCCATATTTTCTCGGACAAATCCTACAAAGTGGTGCAGGGTCTGGTGTTCAATCTCACCCTGCCGTGCGCCATCATCATGAGTTTCGCCACGAACAAGCATCCGATGAACCTGCTGTGGTTGGTTGTGTTTGGCCTGTTCGCCTGTCTGATTCCGCTGTTCGTCGTGTATTTCGGCTCACGTGGCGACGAGCCACGCTACCGTGCCTATCAGATGCTCAACGCGTCGGGACTGAACATCGGCGCTTTCTGCCTGCCTGTGGTGCAGACCTTCATGGGACCGAGCGCAGGTTTGCCGGTCATCATGCTCGATATCGGCAACGCCATCATCGCCACCGCCGCATCCCTGACCATCACCCGTTCGCTGCTGCACTTGGGAAGCCCAGCCAAGGACCTGCCGTCGAGCCTTAAGATCAGGAACATCGCGCACGATTTCTACTCGTCCATATCGTTCGACTGCTACATGCTCATGCTGGTGTTTATGTTCGCCGGATGGAGCGTGCCGCATTGGATAGTCACGCTCATCACGCCGTTCGCCAATGCCAACGCGTTCGCCGCGATGGCCATGATTGGCCTGATGATGGAGATTCCAGACAACCATAAGGACCGTTCGGAACTGGGCAAGGTCATCGCCTGGCGTTTCCTGTTCAGCGTCATCATCGCGCTGGCCGCATGGTTCCTGCTGCCGTTGGATGAGCGCGTCCGCGAAATCGTGGTGCTGGCCGCGTTCGCCCCGGTGACGATTTTCTCTACGAAATTCACCGACTCGCTGACGGGCAATGCCAAGCTTGCCGGCTTCTCATTGACCGTTACCGCGGTCATCGGATTGACGATTATGACGATTCTGCACGCCGTTCTGCCGGTCGCCTGACTTAGACTTGCGGGCGTGCATGCCGTCCGTTAGGCCTGATGTGTGGCGATGATGTGTTCGATTTCGGTCAGATTCGACGCGAAATAGATGCCGTGCTGACGTTCGGACGTGGAGAAGCCCACGTTGATCATCCGCTGCAGGAACGCCTTCATATCATCGTAGAAACCGTTGAGGTTATAGAAGATGCACGGTTGGGACAGCTGATTCAGGCAGATCTTCGACACCACTTCGCTGACTTCCTCCAATGTGCCCGTGCCGCCGGGGAAGGCGATGAACACGTCGCCCAGTTCGATCATGCGGGTACGGCGTTCCGTGATGTCCGGCACGATGACCAGTTCGGTTAGTCCCTGATGCGCCACGCCTTGGTCGGCGAACATCTGCGCTTCGATGCCGGTCACCTCACCGCCATGTGACAGCACGGCATCCGCTATCACGGCCATCAATCCTTCATCGGAGCCGCCATATACCAGACGGTTGCCGTTGCCTGCGATCCACGCGCCCAATTCCTCGACGGCCTTTCTGTACGACGGATCGTTGCCTTCATGCGCGCCGAGATATACGGTGATGTTCATATTGCATTCTTCCTGCATCCATGTGCCGGAGCGTTTCGCGCCCCGTTGTTCGTCATCAGTCTACCGGACCACATGACGAACAACGGGGGAGCGCAAAATACGGATTGGCTGAAAACGTCAACGTTTCCGTCGTTTGATGGGGGCCAATTCGAACACTTCGTCGGACGTCTTGGCCACTTCCGGACTGTGCGTCACAATGATGACGCAACGGTGCTCGTCATGCGCCAACATACGGAAGATGCCCATGATGTCGTCCTGCGTGGCCGGATCGAGATTGCCGGTCGGCTCGTCCGCGACGATGATGGAAGGACCATAGCTTAACGCGCGGGCGATCGCCACACGCTGCTGTTCGCCGCCGGACAGGTGCAGAATCCGCTCGTTCGCGTATTCCTTCGGCAGATGCACCTGTTTGAGCAATTCTTCGACGATTGCTTTCTTCGGCTTGTCGAACGATTTGCCGGACGCGTCCATCGACAGGATGATGTTCTCCGCCACCGTAAGATTCGGCAGCAGGTTGAAGCTTTGGAAGATCACGCCGATGTCATGGCTGCGGAAACGGTAGCGGTCGCGTTTCGACAGGTCGGCGCCATCGACCAGCACCATGCCTTCTGTGGGGGTCGCCAGTCCCGAGATGAGCGACAGCAGCGTGGTCTTGCCCGCTCCGGACGGTCCGGTGATGGCATGCACCTTGCCGGCTTGGAAATCGTGGCTGATGTTCTTCAGCACACGCTTGCCGCCTTTGGCGTAGGCGTAGCTGACATTGTCCAGGCGCAATGTGGGCGGATTGGTCCGCTGCGATTGTGCGCCGTTGGCTTCGACGGTTTCTTTTGCGATTGCCGTATTGGCGGTATCCGCGGAATTCGTTGTCATGGGAGGTCCTTTCCAGAAAAAACGTGCGATTGGATTGTCAGGAACGGTCGGCGAGCGATTTGGAGATGATGGCATCGCCATCACTGCTCGCGTCATAGCCGAACACCTTGCCCTTCACCATCGTGAAGCTGCCATTGGAGGCGTTGGCGACGGCCTCGTCGCTGGAGAAGCCGATTAGGGAGAAATCGCCGCTGACCATGCCCGCGCCGTCTTTGCTGCCCGCGACGTCGCCCATTTGTCCGTCGGGGCCACCGGACTGTTCATCCTGACGGGTGCCGTTATCCGTACCGGCGGTATCAGACGAATCCTTCATATTGGACGAGCCGGACGAGCTGGAGGAATCCGAACCGGACGAATCGGTGACCGGCTGGAAATCGTCGGTCGCCGCCAACCCCGTGGTCTCCATATAATAGTGGATTTCACCGCGGATGAAGCCTTCGCGTACTTCTGATAGTCGGCAAGCGAAAACTGCTTGTCGGCCAAAGCGGAACGCATGGCGTCGAAGTCAGGTTTGGCGGAAGCATCGGACGAATCGGAATCCGACTTGGACTGCTCGCGCGATTCGGAAATGAGTTTGCCGCGATCAAGGCTGATCTGCGCGGTGACGGTGGTGTTATCTAATCCGCTGCTTCTTGCGGTGGCGGCCGCCTGCCGGATGGATAGGCCGATTGTGGCGGCAGCGGCGATGATGGTCACGATGACGATGATGAGCATATTGCGTCCCTTGTTGCGGGTGACGCTTTTCCATGCGTTTTTGACGACGAACATGGCTGTTTCCTTATGTGTTTCGATAGATATGAGCGATTGATGGTTCCGCGCCGCTCGCGATCGGCGTTTATGCTGATGGTAAAAGTTGTATCTGGCATACAACAGAAAGACGCTTTGCTCGCGCTGGGATGTGGCTGGATGTTTTCTGGACGCTTCGAAACATGACATGGCCGCGTCGCCAACCGCTTCGAAGGTGTTAGGCTAACGCGTATGCCTATGAAATCCGAAGTCATTGCAAACCCAAGGGCCGAACGCGTCCGCAGGGTCTCCGAACTTGCCGACAGGAAAGGCCGCAAGCGGTCCGGCAGGTTCATGGTGGAAGGACCGCAGTCGGTACGTGAACTGCTCTCCTGGCATCCCGACATCGTCGAGGATCTGTATGTGGAGGTCGTCTCCGCCGAACCGGACGCGGCTTTCATCACGCCTACCGTGGCGCAGATGGCCGGCAAGGCCATGCAGACCGGTGCTTACGTGCATAAGGTGACGCATGCCGTCATGCAGCACATGAGCTCCGACGCGCAGGGAGTGCTCGCCGTCGCCGACATGCGCGCTTTCCTCGATTCCGCCGTCATTGATGGCGATTCCGACGAACGCACGATGGTCGCCGCGTTCTGGCAGGTGCGCGATCCGGGCAACGCCGGCACCGTGATTCGTTCCGCGGATGCGGCCGGTTGCGCGGGCGTAGTGCTGGTGGACGACTGCGTGGACATCTTCAACCCGAAGGTGATTCGTTCCACTGCCGGCTCGCTGTTCCATCTGCCGGTCGTCTCCATGGACACGGACGAGTATTTCGATTGGTGTGCGGAACGTGGACTCGCCGTGTACGCCGCCGACGTGTATGGTACCGACGCACGGCCGCCGGAACCGCTTACGGACGTGCTTGCCGTACCGCAATCACTTGCGCAAGCCAAGACGGTGCTGTTCGGCAACGAGGCGCGCGGGCTGACCCAGGATGTGTTGGAACGCGTCGACAGAATCGTGTCGATTCCCATCTACGGCAAGGCGGAATCGCTCAATCTCGGCACCAGCGCGGCGGTGATGCTGCTGAGCTTGGCTATGTCGAGTCATGTTGAAAGAATGTGAAGTCGTAAAAACGTTGGAATTGCGCGTTTTATGCGTAAAACAAACGGTTGATAAGAAAGGTATCTCGTGGCAGAGGGTGCGGTATTCGACGCCCAAGCGGTAACCGATGCGGTTGCCGAGGGCATCGCGAAAATCGAAAACGCCTCCACAATGGAGGAATTGAAAGCCATCAAGACGCAGTACGCCGGAGCGGAATCCGCGATGACGCAGGCCAGCAAGGCCATCGGCGCGTTGCCGAAGGACCAGAAGAAAGACGCCGGTAAGCTCATGGGCAAGCTTCGCGCCGACTTCGGTCGTGCGTTCGGCACCAAGGAAAAGCAAGTCAAGGCCGAAGAAGAGGCCCGCGAGCTTGCTGCCGAAACCGTGGATATGACCTTGCCGGTCAACCGCAAGCCGCTTGGCGCCCGCCATCCGCTGCCGAAGCTGATGGAGGATGTCGAGGACTTCTTTATCTCCATGGGCTGGCAGATTTCCAACGGTCCGGAAGTGGAAACCGAATGGTATGACTTCGACGCGCTGAACTTCGGTCCGGACCATCCGGCCCGCCAGATGCAGGACACCTTCTACGTCAAGGGCAATCAGGCCAAGGACGCCGCGGGCTTCGTCGGCTCCAACATGGTGCTGCGCACCCAGACTTCGTCCGATCAGGTCCGTGGACTCATCACCCGTGGCGTGCCGCTGTACATCGCCTGCCCGGGCCGTGTGTTCCGTACCGACGAACTTGACGCCACCCACACCCCGGTGTTCCACCAGGTGGAGGCCCTCGCCGTGGACAAGCATCTGACCATGGCCGATTTGAAGGGCGTGCTCGACAAGCTTGCCGTGGCCATGTTCGGCCCGGAAGCCAAAACCCGTCTGCGTCCGAGCTACTTCCCGTTCACCGAGCCGAGCGCCGAACTCGACCTGTGGTTCCCCGATAAGAAGGGCGGCGCAGGCTGGCTTGAATGGGGCGGCTGCGGCATGGTCAACCCGAACGTGCTGAAGTCCGCTGGCCTCGATCCTGAGGTCTACACCGGCTTCGCCTTCGGCGTCGGCGTGGAACGTACCCTGCTGCTGCGCCACGACATCAACGACATGCACGACCTGGTCGAAGGCGACGTGCGATTCAGCGAACAGTTTGTGATGGGGGAGTGATTGACCCATGCCAATGGTTGACATTGATTGGCTCAAGGACCATGTCGAGGTTCCGGAAGGCCTTACGTATGAACAGCTTGCCAAGGATCTGGTGAAGGTCGGCCTCGAAGAGGAAGAGATCCACACCTCCCAGGTCACCGGCCCGATTGTCGTCGGCTATGTGGTCGACGCCACTCCGGAACCGCAGAAGAACGGCAAGATCATCAACTGGTGCCATGTGGACGTCGGCGACGAATACAACGAGACCGATGAAAACGGCAACAAGGTGCCACGCGGCATCATCTGCGGAGCTCCGAACATGGCAGCCGGCGAGAAGGTTGTCGTGACCCTGCCGGGCGCCGTGCTGCCAGGCGATTTCAAGATCGAACCGCGCAAGACCTACGGCCACATCTCCAACGGCATGTGCGCCTCCGAGCGCGAGCTTGGTCTGGGTGATAACCACGACGGCATCATCCTGCTACGCAAGTACGGCTTCACCCCGGAGGAATACGAAAAGCTCCAGCCGGGCGATGACGCCATGCATCTGCTGCACCTGGACCAGCCGCTGCTGGAAATCAACATCACCCCGGATCGCGGCTACGCGTTCTCCTACCGTGGCGTGGCCCGCGAATACCACCATTCCACTGGCGCCGTCTACACTGATCCGGCAACCGCCCTCGGCAAGAAGGCGCCCGTCACTCAGGGTCTGCCGGAAGGTGCCAAGAGCGACATCGAAGTGATCGTCGACGACAAGAATCCGATTCACGGTGTGGTCGGCTGCGATCGCTACTACGCGCGCGCCGTGCGTGGTTTCGACCCGGCAAGCCACACGCCGAACTGGATGCGCCGCCGCCTAATCCGCGCAGGCATGCGCTCCATCTCTTTGGCGGTGGACGTCACCAATTACGTGATGCTTGATCTCGGCCAGCCGATGCACGCCTACGATCTGGACAAGATCGAAGGACCGATCGTCGTGCGCCGCGCCAACGAAGGTGAGAAGCTCACCACATTGGACGGCAAGGACCATGACCTGAGCGTCGAAGACCTGCTGATCACCGACTCGCCGAACGGCGAGCGTGGCTCTCGTGTGCTTGGCATCGCCGGCGTGATGGGCGGCCTGTATGGCGAGGTCACTGCTGAAACTAAGAACATCCTGCTGGAATCCGCTCATTTCGACCAAGTATCGATCGCGCGTTCCGCACGTCGTCACAAGATTCCGTCCGAAGCGTCCCGTCGTTTCGAGCGTGGCGTGGATGATCAGCTGCAGCCGGCTGCCGCCCAGATGGCCGCCGAGCTTCTGGTCAAGTATGGCAACGGCGAGCCGAGCGAGCACCCGACTGATTACAACACTGTCTGCAATCGTCGTCCGATTCTGTTCAAGGCGTCCGAAGTGGCCCGCGTGGCGGGACTGGACACTGACGTGAACACCATCAGCGACATTCTCACCGATATCGGCTGCACTGTGGCCGGCGGTGGCAACGGTGAGTTCTCCGTGACTCCGCCGAGCTGGCGTCCGGACCTCAACGAACCGTGCGATCTGGTGGAGGAAGTGGCCCGTCTGGTCGGCTACGATGAGATTCCGGTCACCGTGCCGCCGGCACCGGTCGAAGGCAAGGTCGGACTGACCGCCGAGCAGCTGCGCAAGCGCCAGGTGGCCGACGAACTCGCCGAATACGGCATGGTGGAGACCCTGAGCTATCCGTTCGTGGGCGACGAAGACTACAAGAACTTCGCACTTGACGCCGACGCCACCAAGAAGGTCAGCGTCGAAATTGCCAACCCACTGGCCGGCGATCGCCCGTTCCTGCGTCGCGACATCATCCCGACCCTCGCGCAGACCGTGCAGCGTAACCTGCGCCGTGGCGTGGAAAACGTGTCGCTGTACGAAATCGGACACGTCTACCTGTGGGATCCGAACGCTCCGGCCATTCCGGCATTGCCGGGTGCCGTCAAGCCAACCGACGAGCAGTTGGCCGCGCTTGACGCAGGCCTGCCGGACCAGCCGATGCACGTCGCCGGCATTCTGACCGGCAACGCCGTCGACTCCGGCTGGATGGGCGATCGCCGTGCCGTGGACTGGTCCGACGCAGTTGAAGCCGTGCAGCGTATTTCCGACCGCATCGGCGCAAAGCTCACGTTGGACCAGCCGAAGGCTGAGGACGTACCCGCGCAGTGGCATCCGGGCCGTGCGGCACGTGTGATGGCAGGTGACACGTTCGTCGGCATGGTCGGCGAGCTTCACCCGCATGTCAACGAGGCGTTGGGCTTCCCGGCCCATTCCGCCGCGTTCGAACTGAACCTGACCGCGCTGTTCGCCACCTTGAGCGGCAAGCCGGTGCAGGCCAAGCCGATTTCCACCTTCCCGCCGGTCAAGCAGGATCTGGCCTTCACCGTGTCGACGGACGTCACCGCCGCCGAACTCGAGAAGACCATCGTCGAAGCCGCCGGCAACAGCTTGGAAAGCATCGACCTGTTCGACGTGTACACCGGCGACCAGCTGGGTGAGGGATTGAAGTCCCTCGCATACGCCGTCACGTTCCGCGCTGAGGACAAGACGCTGACCTCCGAGGACAGTGAAGCCATTCGCAAGCGCATCGTGGATGCGGCCGCGAAGCTGGGCGCGCAACTGCGTGCCTGACACGTCAAGTCCATCGAAGTAACCAAAAAGATAAAGAGGACGACATGAACGAACCGGAGCAGAACCAGCCGATCAACCCCGACGAAGGGCAGGAGGCGGCCGGGGCTGCTCCGGTTTCGTCGTCTTCGCCGTCGGACCAGTCGGCACAGCCGGAATTCGGACAGTACAACCAGCCTGAATATGGCGCGATGTCCAACCAGTATCCGGCGAACTACAATCCATACATGTATGGGGCTCCCGAACAGCCCAAGCCGGCGGACGATGCACAACAAACGGCGCAGCAGCCGCAGACGAATCCGTATATGCAGAACGGGTATCCGGCGAATCCATATGATGCATCGGGACGGCAGCAATCAGGCCAGCCCAATGGCTATCAGTATGGACCAAATCAATACGGGCCAAACCAGTATGGGCCGAATCCATACCAACAGCCCGGCATATATCCCATCAACCCGAATGATCCCAGCCAGAACCCCCTGTACGGCCATTGGGATAGCTATGCGATCATCTCGTTCGTGTTCGCACTATTCCTGCCGGTACCGGTCATCCCTGCGGTGATGGGCGCCATCGCCATGTGGCGTACCAAAAAACTGCATATGAAAGGCTACGCGCTTGGCGTGGCAGCGCTGATTATCAACGTGCTGTACACCATTGCGGTGATTTGGATGACAGTTCACGGCATTTCCACAGCCGATTTGTATAACCAGATGATGCAGTACATGTTCGGTGGCAGTGGCCAAAGTGGTGATTCCAGCTCGATTTCCGCCTGAAACCAATCTTTTTATGTTCGTCTGAACGGTCCCGTTACGGGCGGTGACCACTATCCGACACGATTGAACTGCATAATTATGCAATGTAGTGCATAAAGTGTATGCTGAATGTGTTTCAACGAGTCAAGGAAAAGAGACGTGACATGGCCAAATACACGGTAGCCGTGGCCGGCGCGACTGGATACGCGGGTGGTGAGGCGTTGCGCATACTCGCGGCACACCCGAATTTCGAAGTGACCTGCGTCGCCGGACATTCTTCGGTGGGGGACAAGCTTGGCAAGCATATGCCGCACATTCCGCAGTTGGCGGACCTCGTGGTCGAGGACACCACGCCGGAAGTGCTCAACGGCTATGACGTAATCATCCTGGCATTGCCGCACGGCGCTTCCGGAGCATTGGCCTCCCAGCTTGACCCGAATGCCGTGGTGGTGGATCTGGGCGCAGACCACCGTCTTGAGGAGAAGAGCGCATGGGACGCGTTCTACGGCGGTGACTTCTACCAGCATTGGACCTACGGCATGCCGGAACTCATCACCGGCATCGAGACAGACGGCTCCTACAGCCGTCAGCGTGAAGCGCTTCCCGGCACCAAGCGCATTGCGGGACCGGGCTGCAACGTCACTGCGACCACGCTGGCTTTGCAACCGGGCATTGCGCAGGGTCTTGTCGAACCGAAAGACATCGTGGCTGATTTGGTGGTCGGTTATTCCGGCGCCGGCAAGAACCTCAAGCGCACCAATCTGCTTGCGGCTGAGGCGTTCGGCTCCGCACTGCCGTATTCGGTAGGCGGTACGCACCGCCACATTCCGGAGATCCTGCAGAACTTCGCGCACGCGGCCGGCAAGAGTGCTGCGGAGGCGGACGATTACACCCTCGCCTTCACGCCGATTCTCGCGCCGATGGCGCGCGGCATTCTCGCCACCGTTTCCGCCAAACTCACCGACAAAGCGCTTGGCATGACGGATGCCGAGATCCGCCAGGTCTGGCTGGACGCATACGAAGGCCAGGATTTCATGGTGGTGCTGCCTGAAGGCGTAATGCCGGCCACCGCCAACATCATCGGTTCTAACGCGGCCCACATTCAAGTGGTCGTCGACCATCATGCCGGACGCCTGCTGGCATTCGCGGCCATCGACAACCTCAACCGAGGAACCGCCGGACAGGCCGTGCAATCGCTGAATGTGGCATTGGGACTTCCTGAGGATGCAGGATTGACGAAGATTGGAGTGGCACCGTGAGCGTAACGTTCGCACAAGGTTTTTCCGCAGCTGGCGTGGCAGCTGGCATTTCCGCGGTCGAAGGCAAGAAGGATCTGGCTCTCGTGGTCAACAATGGACCGCTTGACGCCGCTGCCGGCGTGTTCACCTCGAACCGTTTCTGCGCGGCTCCTGTGCAGTGGTCGAAGAACATCGTATCCGACGGCCATGTGAAGGCCGTGATTCTGAACTCCGGCGGCGCCAACGCATGCACCGGCAAGCCAGGATACGAGCAGTCCAAGGCCACCGCTGAAAAGGTCGCCAGCCTCATCGGCGCCAAAGCCGAAGACGTGGCCGTATGTTCCACTGGTCTCATCGGCGAATTGCTGCCGCTCGACAACGTGCTGTCCGGCGCGGACAAGGCATTTGAAACCCTTGCCGATACCGCCGAAGCCGGAGCCGATGCGTCGCACGCCATCATGACCACCGACACCAAGCCGAAAACCGTCGAGCTGGAAGGTTCCAACGGCTTCCGTATCGGTGGCATGGTCAAGGGCTCCGGCATGATCGCCCCGCAGCTGGCCACCATGCTGTGCGTCATCACCACCGATGCCGTCGTGACCGCCGGACAGCTTCAAGCCGCCTTGAACGCCGGAGTCGAAATGTCGTTCAACCGCATCGACGTGGACGGCTGCATGTCCACCAACGACACCGTGCTGCTGCTGGCTTCCGGCGCGTCCGGCATCGAACCGGAACCGGACGAGTTCAACGAGCTCGTGGCCAAGGCCACCGCCTCGCTCGCCCGCCAGATCATCGGCGACGGCGAAGGCGCAAGCCATGACATCCGTGTCAAAGTTACCGGCGCGACCACCGAAGAAGCCGCTCTGGCATGCGGCCGCGCGGTCGCAGCGTCCAATCTGCTCAAATGCGCCATCTCCGGCAACGATCCGAACTGGGGCCGCATCGTCAGCTCCCTCGGCACCGTGCCGTCCGACGTCGCACCATACGATTCCGAAAAGGTCACGGTGGACGTCAACGGCGTACGCATCTGCGAAAACGGCGGAGCCGGACGCGACCGCTCCGAAGTGGACATGACCCCACGCGAGGTGCACATCGACATCGACCTGAACGCCGGAGAAGCGGAAGCGACCGTCTGGACCGACGATCTGACCCACGAATACGTACACATCAACGCTGACTACGAAAGCTGATCGAATAGGAATGGCCAAAGAACTCAAAGGACCTGGATTCCACTTCGACGTGCACACCGACCTGCGCGCCGACCAGAAGGCGGAAGTGCTTATCGAAGCGCTGCCGTGGCTGGAGGAATTCGCCGGACAACGCATCGTCATCAAATATGGCGGCAATGCGATGATCGACGATCATCTGAAAGCCTGCTTCGCCGAAGACATGGTGTTCCTGCGTCAGGTGGGACTGCACCCGGTCGTGGTGCACGGTGGCGGTCCGCAGATCTCCCAAATGCTTAAGGCCCTGGGTATCAAGTCCGAATTCAAGGGCGGATTGCGTGTCACCACTCCGGAAGCCATGGATGTGGTCCGCATGGTGCTGACAGGCAAGGTGTCCCGTGAACTCGTTGGCCTGATCAACGCGCACGGTCCATTCGCGGTCGGACTGTCCGGCGAGGACGGCGCCCTGTTCTCGGCCATGCAGCGCAAACCGGTCATTGACGGCAAACCCACCGATATCGGCTTGGTCGGCGACGTGGTAAGCGTCGACGCGTCCGCCGTGGAGGATCTAATCAACGCCGGACGTATTCCGGTGGTCTCCTCCGTGGCGCCGAATGAAGACGATGCCACCGAAGTGCTCAACGTGAACGCCGACTCCGCCGCGGCCGCCCTTGCCGCGGCCCTTGGAGCCAGCAAGCTGGTCGTGTTGACCGACGTCGACGGTCTGTATGCCGATTGGCCGGACCGTGACTCCCTGATTGGCCGCATCGGCGTGGAGAATCTGCGCGATATGCTCCCCGACCTGGAAAGCGGCATGCGTCCGAAGATGGAAGCCTGCGTGCGCGCCATCGACGGAGGCGTTCCGCGGGCCCATATCATCGACGGTCGCAAACCGCATTCCATCCTGAACGAGATCTTCACCACCGACGGCATCGGCACCATGGTCGTGCCCGAGGACGGTATTGAAATGAGGAGTTCCTATGGCAACTGAACAACTGGAAACACTCGGCACTGAAGATGCCAAGTGGCTGGGAGAGTACTCCCAGGTGCATATGAACGTGTTTGGCACGCCCCTGCGCGTGATGGACCACGGTGAGGGCGCCCACATCTGGGATGTCGACGGCAATGAATATCTCGATTTCCTTGCAGGCATCGCCGTCAACGCACTCGGATACGCCCATCCGAAGTGGGTGAAGGCCGTCAGCGAGCAGGCCGCCAAGGCCGCGCATGTGAGCAACTACTTCGCCACCGAACCGCAGATCAAGCTCGCCGCCAAACTCGTCAAGCTCGCGGGCGCTCCGGAAGGTTCCCGCGTCTACTTCGGCAATTCCGGCGCGGAAGGTAACGAGGCGGCGCTGAAGCTCGCCAAGCTCTACGGGCGCACCCTGCCGGGCGCGTCGCCTGAGATCGGCGGCAAACCGGCACGCATCATCTCCATGACCCACGGCTTCCACGGCCGCACCATGGGCGCGCTGTCCGCAACGTGGAAGCCCGCCATCCGTGAGAAATTCGAGCCGCTGGTACCGAACATCGAATTCGTCGAAGCCGGCAACGTCGAAGCCTTGCACGACGCTTTCGCCGAAACCGGCCAAGGCAAGTACGGCAAAGGGCCGGTCGCGGCCGTCATCATGGAGCTTATCCAGGGCGAGGCCGGTGTGATGCCGCTCGGAGCGGACTATGTGAAGGCCGCCCGCAAACTGTGCGACGAACATAAGGCGCTCCTCATCATCGACGAAGTGCAGACCGGCATCGGACGCACCGGAGCATGGTTCGCCTTCCAGCGTGAGGATCTTTCCGGCGGTGTGACCCCGGACATCGTCACTTTCGCCAAGGGCGTTGGCGGTGGTTTCCCGATGGGCGGCATGATTTCCTTCGGCGCCGAACTGTCCGCGCTGTTCACCCCGGGTTCCCACGGCTCCACTTTCGCAGGCAATCCATTGGGCGCTTCGGCGGCATTGGCAACGCTGGGAGTCATCGAAGAGGACAACCTCGTGGACAACGCCGAAGAACGCGGCAAGCAGCTGCGCGACGGTATCGCCTCCTGCGGTAATCCGCTATTCGTCTCCGTGCGTGGCCGTGGCCTGCTCGACGCCATCGAACTTGCCCACCCCTGCTCGCATGCGGCCATGAACTGGGCTTTGGAACACGGTCTCATCGTCAATGCGGTGGCTCCGAATGCGTTGCGTCTCGCCCCGCCGCTGGTCATCACTGCTCAGGACGTCGATCAAGCGGTGTCCATCCTCGCCAAGATTCCGTCCGACCTGCCTAACGACTGATCTCGGACGAACCCGAAGAATTTGAAAGGAGCCTCTATACCAATGGCAACCCCTGAACTGCGCCATATGCTGCGCGATGACGATCTGAACCACGAAGAACAGAAGCAGGTGCTGGAACTGGCCATCAAGTTCCACAAGAACCGTTTCTATCACCAGCCGTTCGCTGGCCCGCAGGGCATCGCCGTGATTTTCGACAAGCCCAGTACCCGTACCCGCTCCAGCTTCTCCATTGGCGTGGCCGAACTCGGTGGCTATCCGCTGGTCATTGACAAGTCCGGCTCCCAGCTGGGCCGTGGCGAACCGGTGGCCGACACGGCTCGCGTGCTTGACCGTATGGCCTACGGCGTGGTGTGGCGCACCTTTGGTCAGGACCGTGTTGAGGAAATGGCCAAGTACTCCACCCATCCGGTGGTGAACGCACTGACCGACGAATTCCATCCGTGCCAGATTCTTGCTGACTTCCAGACCATCGCGGAACATCGCGGCGGTGTAGACAACCTCAAGAACCAGACCATCGCCTATCTTGGCGACGCGGCCAACAACATGTCCAACTCCTACCTGCTCGGCGGCGCTGTGGCGGGCATGAACGTGCGTGTGGCAGGACCGTACGGATACCTGCCGGATCCGCAGATCGTTGCCGATGCCGAAGCGATTGCCTCTGAGACCGGCGGCTCCATCCTCGTCACTACTGATCCGAATGAGGCTGTTGCCGGAGCCGATTGCGTCTTCACCGACACGTGGGTCTCCATGGGCGAGGAAGCGGAATACGCTGTCCGTTCCAAGCCGTTCTGGGATTACCAGGTGAACGCCGAACTCATGGCCAAGGCCAAGGACGACGCCATCTTCCAGCACTGCCTGCCTGCATATCGCGGCAAGGAGGTCACCGCCGAGGTCATCGATGGTCCTCAGTCCGTGGTTTGGGATGAGGCAGGCAACCGTCTGCACGCCCAGAAGGCGTTGCTGACCTGGTTGGCCGGCAAGGCCCGTGGCGATGAAAGCCTGCTGGTCTGATGACTGACCACACTCCCGCGTTGCAGCGTCCTGCCACACGAACCGCTCGACTGAGCGCCATTGAGCAGGCGCTGCTGACGCGCATCGTCACCTCGCAATCGCAACTGTCGCAGATTCTCGCCGACCAGGGCATCGAGGTGACGCAGGCCACGCTGAGCCGTGATCTCGATGAGATTCACGCCACGAAGACCCGTCTTGCCGACGGAACCGTGGCCTACGCCGTCGGCAAACAGAACATTGATGAACATCCGGCTTCTAACCCGGACGCCAAAACCGAGCAGCAGATTAGCCGGGTACTGTCCGGACTGGTCACATCCGTGGCCGCGGCACGTAATCTCGTGGTCGTGCACACGCCATCCGGCGCCGCGCAATATGTGGCCAGCGTCATCGATAAGCAGCCCATCGAAGGCGTGCTTGGCACCATCGCCGGAGATGACACGGTCATGGTTATCTGCTCCGAGGATGATGTCGCCAAACGGCGTGCGCAATGGCTGCTTGATGTCGCTTCCAAAGCGTGAATAGCCATATAGTGGACACGACGCACCAAATATGCATAAATATACAGAGCTGTGCATATACTGATGAATAACGTTGGATGTTAGAAAGGGAAACCATGAGCGATCAGAATCGTCTCGTCCTGGCGTACTCCGGTGGTCTTGACACCTCCGTCGCCATTTCGTATCTGAAGGAACGCACCGGCAAGGATGTTGTGGCCGTGTCCCTCGACGTCGGCCAGGGCGGCGAAAGCCTCGAAACCATCAAGCAGCGCGCGCTGGCATGCGGTGCGGTCGAAGCCTACGTGGTCGATGCCCGTGATGAATTCGCCAACGAATACTGCATGAAGGCCCTGAAGGCCAACGCCATGTACGAAGGCGTGTACCCGCTGGTCTCCGCCATCTCCCGTCCGCTGATTTCCAAGCATCTCGTCCGTGCCGCCCACCAGTTCGGCGCTGACACCATCTCCCACGGCTGCACCGGCAAGGGCAACGATCAGGTTCGTTTCGAGGTCTCCATCGCCTCCATCGACCCGACGCTGAAGGCCATCAGCCCGATTCGCGACCTGTCTCTGACCCGCGACGTCGAGATCGCCTTCGCCAAGGAACACAAGCTGCCGATCGTGCAGACCGAGAAGAGCCCGTTCTCCATCGACCAGAACGTGTGGGGCCGCGCCATCGAGACCGGTTTCCTCGAGGATCCGTGGAACGGTCCGACCAAGGACTGCTACTCCTACACCGACGATCCGGCGTTCCCACCGGTCGAGGATGAGGTCGTCATCGAATTCAAGCAGGGCGTCCCGGTCAAGATCGACGGTCATGACGTCACTCCGCTGCAGGCCATCGAAGAGATGAACCGTCGTGCAGGTGCGCAGGGCATCGGCCGTATCGATTTGATTGAGGATCGTCTGGTAGGCATCAAGTCCCGCGAGCTGTACGAGGCTCCGGGCGCAGTGGCGCTGATCACCGCCCACCAGGAACTCGAGAACTGCTGCCTCGAACGCGAGCAGCACCGCATCAAGCGCGACATCGACAAGCGCTGGGCCGAACTGGTCTACGACGCGCAGTGGTTCTCCCCGGCAACCCAGTCCCTGAACGCCTTCATCGAAGACACCCAGAAGTACGTCTCCGGCGAGATTCGCATGGTTCTGCACGGTGGCCGCGCCGTCGTGACCGGCCGTCGCTCCGACAGCTCGCTGTACGACTACAACCTGGCCACCTACGATTCCGGCGACAGCTTCGACCAGAAGTCCTCCAACGGCTTCATCGACATCTATGGTCTGCCGAGCCGCGTGGCCGCAGCCCGCGACGTCAAGTTCGGCAACGGCATCGAGGTTCCGGAGAACAGCGTCGAGTAAGCATCATCCGGATTCACGTTGTGAATCGTCTTGATAATGGGGGAGAGCGTACCGTCGGGACCATCCTGACTGGTAAGCTCTCCCTCAGTCATATCTGCAAGGAGATTTGGAAAAACAATGACCGAGAGCACTACTAATGGTGAGCATCTTGCCCTGTGGGGCGGCCGTTTCAAGTCTGGTCCGTCGCCGGAACTCGCACGGCTGAGCAAGTCCACCCAATTCGACTGGCGACTCGCCGATGACGATATCGCCGGTTCGCGCGCCCATGCCCGTGCACTGGGCCGCGCCGGACTGCTGACCGCCGATGAGCTGCAGCGCATGGAAGACGCCCTTGACGAGCTGCAGCGCCGCGTGGATTCCGGAGCATTCGCTCCGATCGAGGATGACGAGGACGAGGCCACTGCACTCGAACGCGGCCTGCTTCAAATCGCAGGTGACGAACTCGGCGGCAAGCTCCGCGCCGGCCGTTCCCGCAACGATCAGATCGCCGCGCTCATCCGCATGTGGCTGCGCCGCCACAGCCGCATCATCGCCAAAATGCTGCTCGGTCTCGCCGCAACACTGATCGAGCAGTCCGAAAAAGCCGGTCGCACCGTCATGCCGGGACGTACGCATATGCAGCACGCCCAGCCAGTTCTGCTTGCCCACCAGCTCATGGCCCACGTGTGGCCGCTGCTGCGTGACGTGGAACGTCTCGCCGATTGGGATAAGCGCATCGACGCCAGCCCGTACGGCTCCGGTGCCCTCGCCGGCAACACCCTTGGCCTCGAACCGGTGGCTGTGGCCCGTGAGCTGGGCTTCTCCAAGGTGACCGCCAACTCCATCGACGGCACCGCCAGCCGTGATCTGGTCGCCGAATTCGCCTTCATCGCTGCCATGACCGGTGTCGATCTGAGCCGCCTGTCCGAAGAGATCATCATCTGGAACACCCAGGAATTCGCGTTCGTGCGTCTTGATGACGCCTACTCCACCGGCTCGTCCATCATGCCGCAGAAGAAGAATCCGGACATCGCCGAACTCACTCGCGGCAAGTCCGGACGACTCATCGGCGACCTGACTGGCCTGCTCGCCACCTTGAAAGGCCTGCCGACAGCCTACGCGCGCGACCTGCAGGAAGACAAGGAAGCCGTATTCGACCAAGTGGACACGCTTGAAGTGCTGCTGCCGGCATTCACCGGCATGGTCGCCACCATGGTCTTCGACAAGGAACGCCTCGAAGCCGAAGCCCCGACCGGTTTCGCCCTCGCCACCGACATCGCCGAATGGCTCGTCAAGAACGGTGTGCCGTTCCGTCACGCGCACGAGCTTTCCGGCGCATGCGTCAAGATTGCCGAAGACCGCGGCCAGGAGCTGTGGGATTTGACCGACGAGGACTTCATCAACGTGTTCGAGGACTTCCTGCCGGCGGACAAGGCCCCGCAGGTGCGTGAAGTGCTGTCCACCGAAGGCTCTGTCTCCGCCCGCAACGGCAAGGGAGGCACCTCCCCGCTGCGCGTGCGCGAACAGATCGTTTCCGCCAAGACCACCATCGAGCAGCTACGCGCCTTCGCCAACTCCGTGTCCGACGGTTCCGCATACAAGTCGCCCGAATCCCTGCTCAAGTAATCCCTATTAAGCAAGGAGCAAAAAGCGGTGCTGTTGACGCGCACGCAGATACGACGGCTGGTCTACGCGCACGGCCGGGAGATTCTGGAACATGACCACATGGCCATCGAAAGGGTCTGCTACCAGCATGGCGTGGTCACCACATTCGCCCATTCCATTCGTGTGGCTTGTCTGTCCGTCTGGCTGGCAGACAGACTGCACCTGTGGAATAGGGTTGATCTACGTTCGTTGATTCGCGCCGCTTTGCTCCATGATTACTTCCTTTACGATTGGCATGACTGGGACAACGGCACCCATCGGCTACACGGATTCACACATGGTGAAACGGCCATGCGCAACGCCATACGGGATTTCAAACTCAACCAGATCGAACGGGACAGCATCGAACATCACATGTTCCCATTGACTCCCTATCCGCCGAAGTACATCGAAGGATACCTTGTCACCGCGGCCGACAAAATCAGCGCCACGAAGGAAACGCTCTCTTTCGATCGTTTCGACAAACCCGCATCCGAACAACCGACGGACAGGAGCTGATGGCTGTGGCGCTCACACTCGAATATTTGTTCCTTTGGTTCCTGTTATACGCTTTCATCGGATGGGTGTACGAGTCGGTTCTCGTGTCCGTTTCGGAACGTCGATGGGTCAACCGTGGTTTCCTTAACGGGCCGTTGTGCCCAATTTACGGATGCGGCGCGGTGCTTGCGATCGTGCTGTTGCATGACTTCACGAATCCCATCGAGATTTTCCTTATCTCCTCATTCGGCGCGAGCATACTCGAATACATCACCTCTTGGGGCATGGAAAAGCTGTTCCGCGCCAGATGGTGGGATTACAGCCATTACCGATTCAACATCCAGGGCCGCATCTGTCTGCTCGGCGCAATCGTATTCGGATTCGGCGGAGTATTGATCATCGATGTGGTCCAGCCGCAGGTCGAACGGCTCACCGCCATGATTCCGCTGCTTGCCGTGCACGTGATATGCGCGGTCGCCGCCATCGTCGTTATCATCGACACCATCGTCACCGTGGTGGGCATCGTCGGCCTGTCCGAGCGTCTCGCCAAATTCAGCGAAGCGGTGCAGGAGCGTGCGGAGAAGGCCGGAGACTCCTGGCAGTGGGGCAAAGAGGAATTCCGCGAGAAGATGCATGATTTGTCGGAATCGTCGCAGGAACGTGTTGCCAATATGCGTCAGCTTGTCTCTTCCGCGTTGAATTGGCAGCAACGTCGTATGATCCGCTCCTTCCCACGCATGCGTTCCACGGACTCCACCAAATACAGCAAGATCATGGAAACCGTGCGTGAGATGCTGCGCCGAAAGTAAGTTTCCACCGGCCACACGTGTCGTATAGCATGTGTCCAAAAACGATTTGCCCCGCCAACCTGCGTTGCGCACGCTGGCGGGGCAAAATCCCTTTATGCATCACATCGGATAGGGGCTACGATACTTGCGATGTGGCCGACCCCTTGTAATCGGTGATGCCGGCACCAATGTTCGGATGCTGCGCCGAATACGCCTGGTCCACACAGTAGAACGCCAGAAGCACGACGGCCACAACGGTGAGCTTTCTTGTATCGATACGACTCAGCAAGTTGTCCAATGCAGGAGCCAGCAGAGATAACGTCCGAATTCCTGCGCACTTTCGGTTTTGTTCTTCGTTGAGATGTTGAA
>ERZ773181.513-NODE-513-length-41639-cov-4.039919_pt1 | contig 41639 bp, 47 predicted proteins | sample MGYA00581001_ERZ773181 | MGnify/ENA primary metagenome ERZ773181 (study PRJEB29015, sample SAMEA2737780) | human gut metagenome | biome: human gut; feature: human-associated habitat; material: faeces | place: China | collected 2012 ...
AACCGCTTACTACTCCACGTATGTGGCTGTTTGCTATCATGTTAGCTTTGGTCCCTACGGTTATTTCTTTGGTGACGATGACTATGGCCGTTCATGCTATCGGTTCTACACCTACGGCTATTATGGGTGCATTGGAGCCTCTCTCTGCCGTGATTATCGGTGTGACTGTGTTTGGTGAGATTTTTACGTTGCGGTTGGGAATCGGTATATTTATGATCCTTGTTGCCGTAATTCTCATTGTTGCGGCGAAATCATTTTCTCCCCGTAAAATTGTTTCTTTTATCGGACATGTTGTGCATACTGTTCCGGTACGTAGGAAGTAATCGGCTTTTTATTCGCAACGAAATTCGTCGTTAAGATGAAAACCCCGTAATAAATCGGGTGCAGCCATTCTCTTTTTCCCAGCGAGTTGTAACTCTTCTATCCGTATAAATCCGTCGGTACAAGCTATGTCAATATGATTTTTTCCATCTGTGTGTATAGACCCCGGTGCATAGTTATGTTTGGAGGGTAGGGGGGTTGTACGGTATATTTTTACTCCGAAACGATTATTATCCGGCGATATCCATTCGCACCATGCGGCCGGATAGGGAGACAGTCCCCTCACGAGGTTATGGATTTGCTCGCTTGTCTTTTTCCAGTCGATATGGCATGTTTCCTTAAATATTTTGGGCGCAGGCCGTAAGGGTTCGTTAGTTTGGATAGAGGCTTGATCGATAGGGGTGATATTCCCGGAGATAATGGCATCGACAGTTTCGACTACCATATCGGCGCCCAATGTCATTAGTTTGTCGTGTATTGTCCCTACATTATCTTCGGGAAGTATAGGGATTCTTCGTTGCTGTATGATTTCGCCCGTATCGATTTCGTGTTTGAGGAAGAATGTCGTGATTCCTGTTTCTGTGTCGCCGTTGATAATAGCCCAGTTGAGAGGAGCGGCTCCTCTGTATTGAGGTAAAAGCGAAGCGTGTAAATTGAAAGTACCCAGACGGGGCATGTTCCATACGATTTCGGGAAGCATGCGAAAAGCTACTACAATTTGCAGGTCGGCGTGTAACTCTCTCAACTGTTCGATAAAGCACTCGTCTTTCAGTTTCTCCGGTTGTAGAATCGGTAAACCTCGGCTAAGAGCGTATTCTTTGACCGGAGAGTATTGTATTTTGTGGCCTCTGCCGGCCGGTTTGTCAGGCATGGTAATAACAGCCACGACATTGTATCCTCCTTCGACAAGGCGTTTCAGACTCTCGACAGCGAAGTCGGGAGTACCCATATAGATGATGCGTAAATCTTGTTTTTCCATTGTTTTTAATCTTGAGAAAAGTGAACGAGTACCCGCCGGTACGAATTGAAAATTTTTGATTTGGAAACAAACCCGATATATTTCCCGTTTTCTACGACAGGTAGATTCCATGCGTTGGTTTGGTCAAATAATTTCATGACATTATCCATGTTGCTCCCTATTTCTATTTTGGCTGGGGGCATGGTCATGAATTTTCTGACATAGAAACGGTTATACAGTTCTGGCCTAAACATGATATTGCGTATGTCGTCGAGTATGACGATGCCTAATAATGTATTGTCATTGTCGGTTACCGGGAATATGTTACGATGGGATTGCGAGATAACCTTTACCATGTCTCCGAGACTCATATTCGGGTGTACTTCGATAAAATCTTTTTCGATGACACTGTCCATCTTCAAAAGAGTAAGTACGGCTTTATCCTTGTGATGGGTGAGTAGTTCTCCTTTTTTTGCCAGACGCATGGTATATATGCTATGTGGTTCGAACACTTTTATCGTTGCATAAGCTACGGTCGAGGTAATCATTAACGGCAGGAATAAATCATACCCACCGGTAAGTTCTGTTGTCAAGAAAATAGCCATGAGCGGGGCGTGCATAACAGCGGCCATGACTCCTGCCATACCCATCAATGCGAAATTTTTGTCAGAAAGCTCCATGGGTAATAGTCCTGTATGATTAAGAACATAGGCAAAGAAGAAGCCTGCGAAACACCCTACGTACAAACTGGGTGCGAAGGTTCCTCCCACACCACCTCCGCCATTGGTCGCACTGGTCGCTAATACCTTTACGAGTATGATGAGTCCCAAGAAGAGCATCATGACCCACATATTTCCATTCTCAGTATAAAATAAACTCCCTTCGGCCAGTTGTTTGAGATTGTCGTTCAGCAAGCTGGTAATGGCTCCATAACCTTCGCCGTACAGTGGCGGTAATAGAAAAATAGAACAACTTAGAATGAGCGAACCGAGAATGAATTTTTTCCATGGAGTCCCTATCCGGCGGAATATATCTTCCATACGGTTCATAATGCGGGTAAAATAAAGAGAAACAAATCCGCAAAAGAAACCGAGAAAAATAACGTATGGTATGCGGGCGGCGACGAACGGTTCGGTTTGGACGAAACTAAATTCGGCATTGTATCCGGTAAAGATATAAGAAACAGTGACTGCGGTAATCGACGAGATGAGTAAAGGTAAAACCGAAGTTGCAGTCATATCGATCATCAGTACTTCGAGTGTAAACAAGATTCCGGCGATGGGGGCCTTGAATATTCCCGCAATGGCGGCGGCAGCTCCGCAACCCACCAAAAGCATTAGTAATCGTTGGTCGAGGCGAAACAACCTTCCTATATTCGAACCGATCGCAGCCCCAGTATAAACGATGGGAGCTTCCGCTCCGACCGATCCTCCGAATCCGATTGTGATAGAACTCGCGATGACCGATGTGTACATATTATGTGGTTTAAGCCGGCTTTTCTTTTGCGATATGGCATAAAGTATGCGGGTGACACCATGACTGATATCGTCTTTTACAATGTAACGTACGTACAAGCCGGCCAATAAAATACCTATTATCGGGTATATGAGATAAAGATAGTTGGCGCTGTCGGCATTGAAATGCGATGTTAGCAACTGTTGTATAAAATGTATGAGAAATTTAAGAATAAGAGCAGCGGCGGCAGTACAAATTCCGATAATAAAACTGAGAATTAAAACGAAATTGTGTTCATTGATGTGTTTTTCCCTCCACATCAACAGCCGCATCATCAAATCGTGCCTATCTTCCCTTTGGGTATCTTCTATTTCTATATCTTCGTCTTCAATCATATATGTTTATTTATACTCCTTTTCCTGTAATAACGGTTCTGATGGTGTAGATGATAATTTTGAGGTCTACCAGCAAAGACATATTTTCCAAGTAAAGAATATCGTATTTCAACCGGGCTATCATTTCATCGACGTTTCGAGCATATCCGTATTTTACCATTCCCCACGATGTGATTCCGGGGCGTATCTGATGCAATAATACGTAATAAGGAGCTCGTTCGACGATTTGACGGATAAAGTATTCCCGTTCGGGCCTCGGACCTACGAGAGACATGTCTCCTTTCAATACATTCCAAAACTGTGGTAATTCGTCCAATCTGTATTTCCGTAATACTTTCCCTATTTTAGTAACCCGCTTGTCGTTTTCTTCCGATAACAAAGGGATTCCGGTTTCTGCATGGGCTTTCATCGTTCGGAATTTGTAAATTTTGAACGGTCTGTGCCTGTAACCTATGCGCTCTTGTTTGTAAAATATAGGACCGTTCGAGTCTTTTTTAATTAGTATGGCTAAGAGTAGAAACAAAGGAGAAAGTAAGATCAATGCGATAAAAGAAACAAAGATATCGATTACTCGTTTCATATTCTTTTCTCCCTCGGAGATGGCGCAATTACTCATGTCGATGAGCGGAGCCCCATAGATGTTGGTTAGTCTTACTCTCGAAGAGATAATGTTAAACTCGTCTGTCCCCAATTTTATGGGTAAGTTGAGTGGATATAGTGTATTGATAAGTTTATGAAGCTCTGCTAAATCGTTTTCTTCCGGGGCAACGACAAGCTCTTGAATGTTCTTTTGTTTACACAGCGAGGATAATTGTTTTATCGGGTATGTCCTTCCTTCGGCTTCCGGGGCAGGCGTTTCGTGGTTGACCCGAATGAATCCGACGATATGATAACCGAGCGATTGTCTGGGTTCTTCGAGTTCTTTCATTTGCTTGATTGCTTTGGGACCGCAACCGATGATAAGCGTGTTGAATTGCCATTTTCGGCGGTGAATCATAGATGTGGCATTTCCTGTGACAATGGCCCGCCCTGTATATACACAGACAAATTGTAAAGCATATAAAGCAAGTAGCAATTCGTAATTGTCTATTCTTATTCGTAGAACATCGTTGATGAGGGCAATAAAAAATATAAACAGTGTATTGACCAATACAGATCCCAATGTCTGTATTAATTCTTGAATGCGAGATTTGAAAAAAGGCTGGTTGTAATATCCCGACAAATAATAAACGCACATCATTAACAGCGGGAAAAGTATTTGTCCTTCTATGACACGAGGCGAAAGCAAATACATTTTCAATGATTCGCCCGCTGCAATTCCCGGAAAATGGAAACGGACAATATTGAAAAGGAACCACGATACATTCGATGTAAGGTAATCCCCCAGTACGTATCTCCGTATTTGTCGTTTACCGTTGATCACTCTCGTATAATCTTGATAGTTCCGTCGGCTTCGAGTTTGATGATACTCGACGGGAGGGACTCTTTTATTTCGTCTCTGCGTGCCGTTACGATATAATCGACGGCATTTTTTATTTCGTCCGATATTTCGGAAAAGTTATGGGGAGCCGCATTCCCGCTGATATTGGCCGAGGTTGATACGATAGCTTTTCTGAACTGTCGGCACAATCGTTGTGAGAACGGTTCTTTTGTGATGCGTATGGCTATGCTTCCGTCATCGGCGAGCAAATTCGTTGCAAGGTTGCGTGCTCCGGGATAGATGAGGGTAAGAGGCTTTACGGCCACATCGAGTAGTTGCCACGCCGTTTCGGGTACTTCCGAAACATAATATTCCACTTTCGCTTCACTGTCTGTAAGTATAATAAGGGCTTTGCTGTCGGCTCTCTGTTTGATTTTATAAACTCGTTGTACCGCTTCTGCATTGGTAGCATCGCAACCGATACCCCATATTGTGTCGGTGGGATATAAAATGATTCCCCCCCGCTGCATGACCTCGCAAGCCTGTTTTATATCGTCGTTGATTGTCATGGACATATCCTCTTGTTTCTGTTCAAGAAACAAAGATAATACAAACGAAAGCATAATGGTGAACAAATCTTCGTTTTTTAGGAGCTGTTTTGAAAAAAACTCCCGGGTAGTATTTCTTTTTTTGTTTGCCGGTATGCGCGCTTTGGGGGAACTTTTCATTAATGAGACGATAGGCGGTGTATTGGTGATAGTTCGTCGTACGCTTTGATTTAAGTTCCCCGACATATTTTTAAAGCATTATTTATAAATGGTTTGCTACATAATATATTGTGGCTTTATTGAAAAATGCTATCTTCGCACAGTAAACGAAAATGAAAATGGCAAGAGAAAGAGAGAATCTGCCGGTAGAAGTTCGCCCCTATCGTGTAGGCTTGACGTTGAGCGGGGGAGGAGCCAAAGGTTTTGCCCATGTAGGGGCATTGAAAGCAATGGAAGAATTGGGGATTCGGCCGGATATAATATCCGGTACGAGCGCAGGAGCTGTTATTGCGGTACTTTATGCCGACGGCTATTCACCCGATGAAATCTTAGACCTTTTTTCAGGTTTGTCTTTCAATGATTTGGCCGAAATAACTTTGCCCCGTTCCTGCTTTTTTAAAATAGATCGGTTTAAACATTTCTTGCAAAAGTCGTTGCGAGCAGTCAATATCGAGGATTTGTCTATCCCGGTTGTCGTTACGGCTACCGACCTTGATCATGGAAAGTATGTAGCATGGCGATCGGGAGAGATTGCCGAGCGGGTAACGGCTTCGTGTAGTATTCCTATTATATTTCCTCCGGTTCTTATCGATGGTACGCATTATGTCGATGGAGGTGTCTTGCGTAATTTGCCGGTTTACCCCATTCGTCCCGAGTGCGATGTCGTTATAGGTATCAATGTGAGCCCGTTAGTTAATAAGCAATATAAGCAATCGATATTGGATATAGCGGTTCGTTCATATAGCTTCATGTCTAAAAGCAATGTGATCGAGGATATGAAATTGTGCGATCTTTTTATTCCTATGAAAGAGGCTGCACGATATGCCGTATTTGATATTCATGCTTTGCGTGATATCGCTAATGTCGGCTATCAGCAGACATTGAAACTTTTTACAGGAAAACATGCTTCCAAAATAAATGAATTGAATAAATAAAAAACGCGCGATATGTCCGATGAGAAAATAGTTATCTATCAGGTTCTCCCCCGATTGTTCTCCAATATGTGCGATACATGTGTCCCTAATGGTACTTATGTGCAGAATGGAGCCGGTAAGTTAAACCATTTTACCTCGAAAGTCTTACGAGAGATAAAAAAGTTGGGTGCGAACTATATTTGGTATACGGGGATTATAGAACACGCTACCAAGACAGACTATTCGAAATATGGGATTCGAAAGGATAATAAATATGTGGTTAAGGGTGAAGCCGGGTCGCCTTATGCTATCAAAGACTATTATGATATAGATCCCGATTTGGCCGAAGATCCATCGGCACGTATGCAAGAATTCGAGGCGTTGGTAACCCGTACACATGAAGTCGGATTGAAAGTAGTACTTGATTTCGTGCCGAATCATGTGGCTCGTCAATATCATTCTGATACTGCGCCAGAAGGTGTCGATGATTTGGGTGCTCATGACAACAAGGAGATGCATTTTTCTCCTTCCAATAATTTTTATTACATACCTCGGCAGGCATTTACGCCGCAATTTTACATAGGTGAAGGAGAGGATCGCTATTTCGAATATCCTGCGAAGGCAACCGGAAATGATTGTTTCGGGGCTTTCCCGGGAGAATATGACTGGTATGAAACGGTGAAGCTGAACTATGGAGTGGATTATACAGGAGGTGGCCGTTGTCACTTCGACCCTATACCCGATACATGGTACAAAATGCTCGATATTCTCCTATTCTGGTGTGGGAAAGGTGTTGATGCTTTTCGTTGCGATATGGCCCACATGGTTCCTGTCGAGTTTTGGAATTGGGCTATTTCGAAAGTGAAAGGAAATTATCCCTCGGTTATATTCATTGCAGAGATTTATGATCAGGCGTTGTATCGGGTTTATATCGAGAAAGGTAAATTCGATTACCTATATGATAAAGTAGGATTGTACGATAAATTGAGAGGGGTATTGTGTCATCAGGTATCGGCTGCGCAGCTCACTTATTGTTGGCAGTCTGTCGATGGAATAGGAGGAAAAATGTTGAATTTTCTCGAAAATCATGACGAACAGCGCTTCGCTTCCGACCAGTTTGCCGGTGATGCCGATAAAGTCCTCCCTGCATTGGTCGTTTCGTCGATGATGAATACAGGACCTATGATGATATACTTCGGACAGGAATTGGGTGAGCGTGCAGAGGATGCCGAGGGATTCAGTGGAAAAGATGGTCGTACGACGATATTCGACTATTGGAGTGTGCCCACGGTTAGACAGTGGTACGATAGCGGGCGTTGCTCGGTATCTAAATTGTCAGCAAAGCAGAAAAAACTACGAAATTTGTATAAAACGGTTCTTAATATTAGTCGTTTGGAATCAGCTGTTGTTCATGGCGATTTCTTTGATTTGATGTATGTCAATGGGGAAAATCCATGTTTTAATCCGCATCGGCAATATGCATTCCTTCGTAAATATGGAAATGAGTTATTAGTTATTGTTGTTAATTTCGATGACCGGCAGGCGAATGTGAAGATCAATATCCCCGATCATGCATTCGAAACGATGAAAATAGTTCCGGGTAAATACGAGGCATTAGAACTGATTGGAGGAGATAAAGAGATGAAGGAGTTGAGTCCCGAAATACCGTTTGCTTGCGCCCTTTCGGGGTATGGAGCTGCGGTTTGGAAAATAGAGTTAAAAAATTTTTCCAAAGAGATACAGAAAAAATAAAAAAGTACAGGAAAATTTTGAAATAGAAATTGTACCTTTGCCGTACAATTAATAATCTCTGTTTTACACACAAAAATCATGAGTCAAACACCTCCTTTCAAGGTATTTTCGGGAACCAATTCAAGGTATCTCGCTGAGAAAATTTGTAATAGTCTGGGTTGTGAGTTAGGTCAAATGAACATTCAGCATTTTGCCGATGGAGAATTTGCCGTTTCTTTCGAAGAGTCGATCCGTGGTTGTCAAGTCTATTTAGTGCAATCGACATTTCCCAATTCCGACAATCTGATGGAATTGTTATTAATGATCGATGCTGCCAAACGAGCTTCTGCCAAGTCTATTGTAGCTGTTGTTCCTTATTTCGGGTGGGCTCGCCAAGATCGCAAGGATAAGCCACGTGTTTCCATTGCTGCGAAATTGTTGGCCGATATATTGAGCGTTGCAGGTATCAATCGCCTTATAACGATGGATTTGCATGCCGATCAAATACAAGGTTTCTTCGATGTTCCGGTAGACCACTTGTATGCTTCGTCTGTATTTATTCCCTATATTCAGTCTTTGAAATTGAAAGATATGGTGGTTGCTACCCCCGATGTGGGTGGTTCCAAACGAGCCAGTACTTATGCCAAATACTTGGGTGTACCTTTGGTTTTATGCCATAAACAACGGGCTAAGGCCAATGTGGTAGAAAGCATGACAGTGATAGGAGATGTAGAAGGAAAGAATGTCATTTTGGTAGACGATATGGTCGATACGGCCGGGACGATAACCAAAGCAGCCGATTTAATGATGAGCAGAGGAGCTCTTTCGGTACGTGCCATAGCTTCTCATGCCGTGATGAGCGACCCTGCCAGCGAACGGGTTCAAAACTCTTCTATGACCGAATTGATTTTCACGGATAGTATTCCTTACACCAAAAAATGCGATAAGGTACATATCCTCAGTATCGCTGACTTGTTTGCCGATACTATTCGTCGGGTCTACGAGAATAAGTCTATCAGTTCGCAGTACCTCCTGTAATTGGGAAGTATAGAATCTAATATAATGTTACCGGGTCTATTGCAAAAAGCAAATATATAATCCGCAAATCCAAATTTCCGAAAAATCCCAAACGAAGCGTCTAGAAATCGCCGATTCGAGAAAAACGAAGCGTCCAATAACAGACAAGCGCACAACACCCAACAAACGGCATTCGAACGCCATTATAACACTATGAATTGAGGGATTTGATAACAAAAAAAAGAGGGGCTAATGCTCCTCTTTTTCTTTTACAATAACTTCGGCACCGACTATCTCACAATACCTCAGCAGATTCTCGATATTTACATTTTTTCCACTCTCTATCGCCCTGACGCTGCCCATGTTGATTCCATTTTGCCAAATTTTATATTGAGAAAAGCCTTTGCGCGTTCTGATTTCCACTAATGTTTTTGCTATATCGTCTAATGTCATACCCCAATTAATTCTTTTTTTATCGCCTCTAAAAATGCGATAGATGTTAATACCGTATTCCTATAATTGTAATCACTACCGGCCGCAATCGCATTCTTACGACCGTCTAAAATCAGCGTATCAATGAACAACACCATTTGTCGCACCGTAATATTCCCGATGTCTGCCGAGAATGTCGATAGCGATGTATAATACTTCATAGCCTGTTTTAAAAGGCCTCGTATCTTAGTTTTATCAGGATTTTTACCTGTAATACGCTTAATGCTTATCTTTGCGGAAATATTAGATCCTGACAATCCAGGCTCTATGCGGTAATCCTCTCCGACTTCCTCGATAATGCCGTCGATATACTCGACAATGGCTATAAAGCCATTGTCTATGTCGGAACAGTATATGAAGTCGACTTCTCCGAACTTGTGCGCCCGGTTATGGTCTACAATGAATAATGGAAATTCCCTTTTCATTCTTCGTCCTCCTCGTTTTCCTCGTCGTCATCGACTTTAACAAGATGTTCAAGATCTTCGCTTATATACCCTTTATACTCCCTTATGGCTTCCAATTCCGAGTCACTGAGGTCGTCTATATCCTCTATCTCGATAGTATAATATCTGTCATAATCACCATCGAAGTCTATCTCTCCTGTTCTTCCGTTCTCGTCGTCCTCACTAACGACAGTGCCCACTTCGTCTGCAATATAGGGTTTGCAGAACCTCCCATGCTCGTCCCTGTCTTTCGTGAACAAGCGATCTGACAACATGCTACACACATCTGAGAATGTTTCTTCTCCGACAAATTCAATATGACCGGGGTTAAAGAATCTGCCACCTCGGCAAACATGAAATGATAATACCATTGTTCTTTTTGTTTCCATATATAAGTAATTTTATTTATAATCATCTGGACCATACGGGGGTGTAGCACTCCTCGAAGTCTATATTATTCTCGATAGCTGCGCAGGCTAATACCCACGCTTGTTTGCTCGACACATTGGCAATTTTAAAACCATAGCATTCGCAACGGTCATCTATCGTTTTGGCCACATTGGAGGCAAACACATTCAACTTGATTATTTCGTTTAAAAACCGATAGAACGGGTCGAAATGCAATTTATACGAGTTGTTGTTGTTCCAACGCTCATAATTCGCAATCTGTTGTAACTCGTTGGCCAACTTCTGTGCAGCTCTATATTGTTCACTACCTTTCTGTAACATGGCTTTATCTTTTTATGTTATCGTTTCCTTTTTGATTACACTACAAAGGTATATATTTTTATTGTATATACAAAATAACGAAATAAAAATATATGCGTAGTTAACAACATTTTACAATCAACCCCGACATCAGGCTGGTAGACATCGGGGTTACTTATTCCCTGTAAGGTATTGGTATTATGATAGATATGCGGTATTATAACAGCATTCGAACGCCCTTATAACGGTATGGGTAGAATCTTCGAATCGATGTCGAATCAGACGTTGAGCTTGTACAGCATCATGTCGGTGTAGGCGGCTTGGAAGTTCACCCGGGCGTTGAATTCAGATTTCACACAGTCCTCGAAGGGGTTGCCCACGCTCTTGTTTCTGCCTATCCAATCGCACAATTCGAGTATGGAGGATTTATTGGAGGTAAAATAGATGAAGGAATGACCGGTAAGAACCGTCAGCACGTCAAGGTAGTCGGAGAGCTTCCAGTACATCGTATAGGTCCCCACCTCGGTGGAGAGATAGGGCGGGTCGACCAGAAACACCGCACCGGGCGTATCCTTGTACTCATTGAACACCTCTCGATAGTCCCGAGAGGTAATTTCCAGCCCTTCCAAATAGTCGAGACATTCCGGATAATCGTTTTTGCGGATATTGTTATAGAGGGTGTCCTTACGCATTTCGGCAACGCTCAGCTTGTACTTCATCGAAAACATAATCGAGGCAGAGAGCGTGATGAAATCGACATATCCGTTTTCGCGCTCCTCCCGCTGAATGCGGTCGAATATGCGCTCCCGAATGTCTCCGGTGATCGCCTTGTGCCGAGGAACGGTATTGCCTACGATTTCCCGAATATCGGCGATCAATCGATTGGTGCGCGGTATGTTTTCAAGCCGCTTTCGGTAGTTGTCGAAGTCATTGTACACCACGGTGGCATTCGGCTTGCACCGCTTGGCGATGTGGGATAACAGGCCCGAGCCTCCGAAGAGGTCGACGAATGTGACATCGTCGGGAAACTGTTTCAGAACTTTTATAAACTCGCGCGCGAACATGCGCTTCTGCCCTACGAACGGGAGCGGGGCTGATAGATACAGTTTGTTTTTCATACGTTTAACTCAAATTTGATATTATCGTTCCCGGCGAGCAAGTCCCGGGTACGGTCGATGTTGTTGTCATAGATGTGCACATTACCGAGGTTGAGGGTAATCGATTGCAGGGGCAAATCGATTTGCCGGGCCATCAGGTAGAGGTGATAGATGTCGGAGGGCAACCCGAGGTTGGCGTCGGAACTGCGCTGGTAGGCCGACACCACCAGCTCGCCGCCGTCGACTTGGAATTGCACGAGGCTGAGGCACGGCGCTTGATTGGTCTCCGCATCGGTGGAGCCGAGGAAGAGCACATAATTCTTGCTGCTGCGCTTCTCCCGGTTGATTCTGTCGATGAGTGGCGGCAGCTTCTCGAAGTAGGTGGGGTAACTGTTCACCAGCGTATGGCCGCAGTAATCCCACCAACTGATACCCGCCTCCCGGTATTTCTCCACACTACGCTCACCGTTCATAAAGAGCCGCAGTTCGTCCCTGAGTTTGCGCCGGGCGATATTATGCCCCTCGAAGATGTCGAGCAGGTCGGACGGAGTCAGCGAGAGCGACTCGTTAAGCAGGTAGCGGCTCGTGCCTTTCCTGCCGGTTTGCGTCTTTCCGGAGGCGAGAATCTTGTCCAGTAACCGATAATATTTGTTCATGGCGTGTCATTTTTTGTCGGCAAAGGTATCGTGCACATGTGCTTGTTCTATTCCGGGGCGATCTCATTCCTCTGCAAGAAGATTGCAGTCCGCTTTGAATCGTCGGATAAGGTCATATACTGTGCGCTCGCATACGCCGTATTTCTCGGCCAGCGCAGCCACAATATAGGTGATTTTCTCGCCATCGGCCAGTAGCCGGTTGTAGTCGTTGAACAAGTCGATATATCGGATATCATCAAGACGAATGCCCGCATCGCAACAGAATTTCAATAGTTCCCGGTTTAATTTCAGTATCTCAATTACTTTCATTCTCCAAAAAAATAGTACATTTGCAATATCTCACTTACATACACATACAAAACAGCCACAAGTGTAGTCTGGGTATTTGCCCCCGGCTACGCACTTGTGGCGTGTATGTGTTAATATGTAGGTGAGATGACTATTGACAGGCCGGGGGCTTTCTTTTTTATCCCCGTCCTCTTGGTTTTTTAGCAGATCCTTTACATACCTGTGTTCTGTTTCTCGTTAAACTTCTGTTCCAATTCTCTCGCCTCCGTTTCGGGGAGTTCCTCCCAATTTGTCAGGTCGGTTCCGTCCGGAGCGGAAACCCGGTCAGTAACGGAAAGGGAGCCTTCTTTTCGGGACACCAACAGATATCCCTCTTTCGCTTTTTTCGTTTGCATGTATCTCTCTATTTGTTTTACCCTACAATTATCCAGTTTTTATCCGTGGCGATCTGCCGTTCTTCCTCCGTCAGTTCCTCCACTCCGGGATTCCCTGTGATGTCGATTTGGCGAGTCGTCCCTCCCGAGAAGTCAGGCAGTAGCTCGAACAGTTCCACCAGTCCTTTCCGCTCGAATCGGCAATATTTGATATTGATATGATTCGCATCGCCTTTTTGGTCGAACGGGCTGTCCGGGTGAAACACCAGCCGGCTTATCGGTACCCTGCGGCGGGTATCCGTGCCGGGAAAGCTGACCCTACGCATCTTCGCATACGGGAAATTCACCTCTGTCAGGCGTAGCGAATAGCACCCTGAGAAGATGTCCCAGCAGTCCACATTCTCCACATTCTTGCCCAAGTCTCCCGGGAAGTTCTCCACTTCTTCCAACAGGGTACAGCTATTGGCGAATCGGATTATGTTTTTACAGTTCGCCAGACTGTCGCCCGGCTGAAATTCTATCCGCCGAATATTCGAATACGAAATAAAATCGGTCATTTGAGTACATCTGTCGTACATTTTCGGCATGCGCAACACTTCCAAGAACCTCGTGTTGTTCGCTATGCTGCTGATACCGGTACGGTTCGGATTCGAATTGTAATTCGTACTACTCAACTCGCAAGTGCTGAAATCCAACACTTCCCGGTCGATTCTCGAATTGCCCAGATACGAGACATTGGCAAAATACCGACAATGTTCAATCCGAAACGGGAAATCGAAATACGAAGCCGGGACAGGGCTTCCGATCAGATATTCCACTCTCGCCTTCTCGTTGTACCTCACCTTTTTGACCGAGTAAATCAAGCCGAAACTTACCGGCTTCCACACTTCGTCGCCCTTCACCCGCACATATTCGAGCAGCGGATGGATATATTCCTCCGATACGGTCACTTGGAATTTCAGACCTTCCCCTATGCAAAGTGCGACGATCCCGTTTCGCCCGTCGATGTCCAATGTATTGTAGCTGTTGTTCCCGTATCGGGAAAATGTGAGTCCGCCATATATATCGGAAGTGGTATCGGCATCTATATCCACCAGCCAGAATTCACGGCCCCGGCTGTCCGGACTACCTGTTCCCCGAGCGAACTTGTGGTGCGAGGCTCTTGCATACCGGTTTAAAATATCTTCGCTCTCGCCGTCGCCCCAGTCCACTTTTCCCTCCACATAGGTTTGGTAAAAACAGATATCGTAATCTCCTTCGTCAAAGCTGTAACAGACAGCCCAGATATGTCCTGCCGGGCAAGATTCCAAATCCGGCCACAAAGGGTCGGGGTGATACGCCGGCATCCGCTCTATGCGCACCTCCACCGGCACGCTGACTGTCTCTTTCACCGCAACGGCATCGGGCACGACGACCTGTTCTTTTACTGTGACAGCCTCCGGTACAATTATCCGCTCTTTCACTATCACGCAATCGCACTTCTCCATACCTCACACTATTTTAATGCCCGTCTCGTCCTCACCGCCATACTCCCAGACTCCGCTCGCGAAATCGGAGTCGGTACGGCAATAATGCCTTTCTACGGTAAGGATTCCCTTGCGGAAAGTGTTCGGCTCGAATACGGCTATCAGCTCGCCGTCTCGAAGGACACAATTCACCCGCTTGTCACCCTCCTGCGAGACTTCGCACGTCCGGCCGTACTGGTCCCGATAGATGAAGCGGAATTTCAGTCCCTCCACATCGACGGGGGAACCATTCATATCTGAAAACTCCAAACCGGCCTTAATACCTTCCCATGCGTATTTCTCTTCATACTTTTTGTCACTCATCGCTGCCATCGGATAATGCGTTGAACATTTTTTCCACAAGGCCCTTTGTCTCCTCGACCGTGGAGGTCATGGAATAGACATTCATGTTAAAACAGCCTTGCCCGACAGTGACATGGCCTTTTTCCACTCCATTCTCCACAATTCGGTAATTGACCGCTTGCAGGTTATCTACCGTTTCCTGTCCGTCGAATTGACGGCTGATGTTCTCGCTGATTTTGACTAACTCAATCATAAGGTTTCGTTTTAAATTTATAATATGGTTACTTTTACTTCTATCTCGGGCAACGAATCCATGACCTTGTCGACCACCTGTCCGGCAGAATCGACAGGGCGCACCCTTGCGTACACTGTATATGTATATGTTCCGGGCAGTGGCCGTGAGGCGGTCAGCTCCTGTATGGTCGCATTGATTTGAAACAGAAGATTCGTCTGGTACGTGAATACATATTTATATGAGCCGCCACCTTTCATGGCAATCTCGAATTCGTATTTCGAACCGGCAGGAGGATTCCCGTTCGGAAAGCTGAAACGCAGAGCGATGGCTGCTGTTTGGTAAGTCCCGGGAATTCCGGCCAATCCGATGAGCTTGCAATATACATATTCACTGCTAACCTCGGCTGTCATGGCTATCGATGTGGGGACAGGAAAATAATCGGCCACGGTAATCTGCTTGTCGGCGGCAGCCCAATATTCGAATGTTTTTGTGTCTATGAGAAATAGGGTTATTTTGAGCGTCGAGCCGTTCGTGGCCTCGCCGGGAAATGTGTCGCTCTGGCCGACAGGAAGTATCGGCGGAGTAGTACCGTCGCTGAAAAATTTGACCTTGAAAGCGGAGTACCACACATCGCCCACCCGCAAGGTGGTTACGGTATTTGTCGAGGTATTTGTCAGCAATCGGGCAAAACTGCTTCCATTTCCGTCGGTTGCCAAAATAGCCGGGTAATAATCGCCGATACTCTTGTCGGAGGCCAGCGACAGCCACGATTCGACGGGTACGCCGGTGGGATTCACAGAAGTATCATAATAGTTAATATCGACAAAAAGATACGGCACGTCCGCACTGATTTCATCAATTTTACTTCCGGTAAGATTAGGTTCCGCATTGTGGTCGTAGCCGTCGAAATCGCTCAGGCGACAAAAATCCGTACCCGGGTGGGGATAGGCCACATAGTCGAAGGAGGTGTCATGGATAGCGACGATATTCGTTCCGTGCGGTATCGTGGCTTTCAAGCCATAGCGTATGCCCTGATTTTTGTCGGTGTCGCTCCCTTCCCACTGGTCGATATATGTCGTGACCCCGCCGGCCTGTTGGGGATAGTTGTCGGATAGCTGCGCAGCCTGCGGATAGCGCACGGGTTTATGACGGCTCCATTTGTTGATACGTCCCGGACGGCCACCCTGCAACAGGGGGCGTTCGAGGGCAACGATGTCGGCCACGTCCCATACCCCGTTCTTCGGATATATTCCCAGCAGGTTATACGGGTCGGTTATCGCTACCGGGGCTGCTATCTTGTTTTTATCGATGGCCATACGCTCACTTTCCTCCTTTCTCTTTTAATTCGGACAATTCTTTTTTCAATCGTTCTATATCTTCCATAAGGGCTTTAACCAGCCGGGCGGTCTCCTGCGTTGCACCGGCGATGGTGTTGATATAGTCGGGCGACAGGTAGTTCAGAGCCCCGTAACCGTCCTCCGTCTCGTAGGCCATCGATGGCAATACCTCTTTCACCTTTTGGTACAACAGCCCCGTATGGGCTTCCCCGTCCACACCGCCCTTGTTACGCTTCCGTGCTTTTTCGGTGTATCGGAAATCGCACACCTTGCCCATCGCCAAGAGCCTGTCGGTATAGCTGAGGGTATAGTTGAAGTCTCGCTTCAAACGTTTGTCCGAAGTCGTTAGAGCGGTGACCGAGCCTTGTGCCGAGATATTGCCTTGCGACGATATATCCCCTCCGGCCGTGATGTTACCGTCCGATGTGACACTCTCCTTTGACCTTATGTTATTTGTCGCCACAATCCTTCCGGCGGAAATGGAGACAGACTTACTCCCGGTCGAAAGGTTTATACTCGTAGCCCTGATTACATTCGCTCCATCGATGTCTCCATCCATCGTTATATCCCGAACTCCAGACAGACTTCCGGACACATCGTTCGTTCCGTTAAATGGATTTCCCCAAAACAGGCGATAGTTCTTGAGCCTGTCAGCTGCGATGGAATCGTTATCCGTCAAGGCGACAGACGGGGTAACCACGGTCAGCTTGCTCACGCCGACTGCCGGCATGGGAGACAACGATATGCTATCCACACAGTTCTCGCAAGTCCCGTTCAATGCCCCGTATGTGTTATAGACGAATATGGAGCAGGTCTGGTAATCCGTCTTGGCCGAAACCCAAAAACACACGTGTCCCCCGTACAAGAACACCTTCACGTCACCCAAATCGTCACCGAAATGCGTACCGGCCGTAGCCGTAAACTCGACATCGTTCGGGGCATAATTGTACGCCTGTACGATCGTATTGATAATTCGTCGGCTATAATATCCATTTCCAATCAAATGCAACGTCAACATAGCCGCCTCGGCCTCCTCGACTTTCGTGCGAATCAGCCACCCGTTTCCGGTGGCTGTCTCATACATGCCGCCCCTTTTATACAGGAAAGCCCCGTTGTCAAGCCCGTTCAACTTTTTCGCATTGTCCGATTCGACCGAACGCCCGACTGCCAGCCCCGTATATGTACCGCTCACGTTGTTTATCTCCGAGAGCGAATAAGTTGGCTTGTTCGGCTGCTGCACCCAATCGTACAGGGTTATGCCTTTGGTGACAACGATGTTACCGCCCGTTTTGCTGACGGCCGTCACCACATTCCCTGTACCTATCGTAGATGCGCCGGCGTTGGCGAGTTTCCAAATCTCGTTAATCGTATAGGCATTGAAGGTCTCCGTCATCGTGGTGTTGTCGAATACACTGCCCAGATCGTCGAACCCATGAACGAGCTTGATGAGCCCTCCTCCGCCACCGCCGCCCCCTTCGAGGCTGCCGAGACCGAGAGCAGAGAGGCTGCCGGTGGTATAGAGGCTTATCGGTTCCCCGTTCTTCGAATCGTACACTTTAACGGCCTTATTGGCGGCGTCCCATACCAGCGTCGCCCCGCCGATGGTAACGCTATGGTTGACATCGATGTCGGTCATGGGCACGAGGGGCGTGACATCGAGCAGTTTCCCGCTCTCCGAATCTTCATTAAGCTGAAAGATGTTGAGATAGGCGTCGATGAGTTTGTCGCCGAAATAGAATGCCCCGAGGTTGGTGTCGATTTTCCCTTTCTTGTCCCACCGGATATTGCCGGCGGCCAGATAGCCCGTGCCGTCCATGCGGATCAGGGCCGTGGCCTCGTTGCCGGCAAGGCCCTCCTTTTCGACGTATTTCCCGGATTCCTCGTCGTAGGTAAAGCGATCCACGGGCTCTCCGCCCGCCCAGTAGGAGATACTGCCGGCTCCCCGGTCGAGACCGCTCACCCCGCTCATGACGGCATACTCCCCTTCGGGAGTGCGGTAGCCGAGCTGCACGAGACTCGTGGCGATGACACCCCCGTCGATGGTGGTGTCGTTACGGAAGGCTTCTTTGAGGTATTCGCGCTCTTCAAGCGCCTTGTCCAAATCGTCGTAGTGCTCGGTAATGAATTTGCCCTTAATTCGTAGCACCTTATTCACCGAGTCGTAGACCAGATAGGTGTTTTGTTCGGGGACACCGACGGCAAAGTCGCCGAGGACTTTGAGGAAAGCCCGGGCGGTGCTCTTGTCGAATCCCTGACTGATGACCTCCTTGCCCTGCAAGGTGTAAGAGCCGATACCCTGCAACAGCTTGATGCTGGGGGAGTCGATGGCGACGGACGAGATGATGACGGCGTTCTGTCGCCCGGGCTCCTCGCTGCCGCCCACCACCGGATCGTAGCCGAGCTGGATAAGGGCGTCTCCGGCTACGGGGATATCCGAACCGGCGTCGGCATCCGTCTTGGAGAGGTCGACGTAGTTGTCGCCGACCCCGACCACCTTGCGCCAGTAGTAGCGGGGCTTCAAGGTCTCCATCCGGTCGACCGCCCGGCAGATGGCCATATCTCCCACGATGAAGTCGTTTTCCGAATCGATTTCGCCATCGTCCGCATAACAGCGGTAATGCGTTTCGAACTCCTCTACCCGGAAAAGGTTTCCGAAGGAGGCAGAGCTGACGATATACTCCCCGGCGATATGGGTGACCCGGTTGACCTGCGTCTCCTGTATGGTCGCTTTCTTTCGGATAAAGATGTGATCCGCCTCGATATAGGTGTTGCCCTGTTCATCGGTTCTGAACGTTCCGCCGCTTACGAGGGAGGAGTAAACTCCGATGTCCAGCCCTTTCGCGAAGGTGATTTTCTCCTGTGCCGTGTCGGGGCGCAGGCGGCTGAGCGCCTCTTTGAGGGTACGCCGCGCGCTGAACACGTTGTTGTCGGTGGGCAGGGTGTTGTCCCAGCTCCGTATGAGGTCGGGGAAAGAGCCCGACGTGGCCTCCCGCACATAATTCTCGACGGCGGTGATGTTGTCGTTGATGGTCGTCATCGCGCCGGTGCTCGTGGCGTCGCTGATTTCGAGGTCGACCTGCGAAGGGAGGTTGACCTTGCGGGTAATCTTGGTGATTCGGCTGCTGCGATAGCCCGTCTCCGGAAAATATTTGGCACTTTCGAGCCTCACCCGTCTCCCCACATAGAGGTCGATGGCATGGTCTTCGATGTAGACATGGTCGGTCGGCGCCTTGTAACGGCTCACGTCGATGGCGTTCTCCTCGTTATATTGGTCGACGGCCTCCTTGAATTCCTTCTCGGCCAACGGATAGTATTCGTCCGGCATGCGGATATTCCAAAGGATATACTTGTCGCCTGCTTGGGGCGACAAGGTGTCGTTGGGAAGCTGCGTGTCGTCGTCATAGGGCCAGATGGTGATGATCTCGAACTCCCGGGTGTCGCTGTCGTAGTTGACCTCGAAGTAATAGGTGCCGTCGGCTTCTTCTCCGAGCCCGGCCAGTTCCGAACCTTCCTGAAAGGATACCCGTTTGACCTGCCGGGCCAGCTCGTAATCGTTCGGGTCGAAATCGAGGCTTTCGTCCTTGAAATACCAGATTGTAAAGGGGTTGCCCTCCTCGTCCTTCGTCTCTTCCTTCCGCACCGAGCTCACCGTACCGATACGCTTGGGGTAAATGCCGGCGAAAGCCTCGGCTTCGTAGTGGTGCCATACGCCGTACTTGTCGACGTTCACATCGACGTGTTTCACGCCGCCGGGCAGTTGCAGCCGGGTGTGGCCGTATTTCTCCGGGTCGATGTTGCGGGAGCTGCCTATCGGGTAGAGCCGGGTGTAGAACTTGGCGTTGTCGGCCATGTCGCCGCTCAGCGAGAGCAGCCCCTTGCCGTAGGCCAGCGTCACCTCCTCGCCCTGCTCGCAGCGGCAGATATTGACGGTCTGCCCCTCGACCCACCATTCGGCGCGGTGTCCGACCTTCTCGGCCACCTCTTTGAGCGCCTCGTCGCAATACTTTCCGAAATAGTCGATGACGATGTTGTCGGCGCCCTCCACCGAGCCCACCTTCCAGTCGCCGCTACCCATGCCGTTGTTTATACTTTTCACGATCAGGGCGACATGGTCCCTCGGCGGGGCGGTCAGGGTGAAGACCGGCTCGTCGTCCCCGTCCGTGTCGTTGATGACAAGGAAGCGTTTTACAAGGCTTTCGATGCCGTAGAGCTTGATATCGTACTTCCATTCGACCGTCGACACCTGCTCGGGGTGATACCGTTCCATGAGCCAGTACTTCCTGCCCATGAACTCGGCATAGTCGTTGACTTCGAGCGCCACGTGTTCGTAGAGCGTGAACGACAGGCTGAGCGCATTGTCGCCCTGCAACTCCATCTCCTGCGTCGAGTTGTCGTCGCAGGGAACCTGTGTCTTCGCCATGCCGTCGCTGCCGTATATCGTGATCATCTTACTCTTGTTTTAAGGTCGTTTTAATACTGTTCAATCGTCATTTAAATCGTCGGGTTCGGCTCCCGAAAAGTGACGTAGAAGCGGCTCGCCTGCTTGCCTTCCCGCCAGAGGTAAGTGAGCGGCTCGTAGTCGCTCGCCTCCTTGTAGAAAACGCGAAGGGTCATGTCCAAATCGGGAAACTCGATGTCGAGCCACCCGTCGTTGCCCTGCTTCAACAGGGTGATGAAGGCCTTGTATTGAGCCAGCCATTTCTCCCGGGTGTCGGCATAGAGGGCGAAACAGAGCTTCACGTCCCGGGCCTGATTCTTCACGTCGAGCGCGGCCGAGTACTTCTCGCCGTCCTCCTCGCGTATATCCACGGCCACATGGGTTTTCGTCTTGGCCGGCGACAGGATCGCCTTCAAGTTGTTGCGGTCGCCCCGCCTTTTCTCGGCCAGAAACACGCCGTACTCCTTCCAGATGTCCGTACCGTTGACGAGCGCTTTCCCGCCCAATATCGCATCCATTGCCATATCTCGTTGATTTTAACAGGTTGTCGTCATTTCATCTTCAAGCCGTCGCGTACAATTTTTTTTATTTCGTCCTTAATCTCGCCCAAATGCTTGGCGCTGGCGCCGGTGTTCTCCTCGATACGCCGCAGGTGGTCCACGGCTGCGCCCATCTGCTCGCTCACGTCCTGCATCCGCTCGTCGATGCTGGCCCAGTGCATCTGGCCGGAGACAAAGAGCCCTTCGAGCTTAGTGCCCTGTTCTTGGCTCATGGCGGCGAACCCGCCCGGTTTCCCGCTCTGTGTCGTTCCGCCGTCGTCCCCGGTATAGCCGGTAGCCTCCGATATGCTGTCGCGGATATGGAGGCCTTTTTTCACAAGTTCCTCCCACTGTTTGTTCAAGTCCTCGATTTCCTCGTCGGTCAGCTCTCCATTGGACATGGCCCTTCCGAAGGTGGCGTACCAATCCTCCATATCCGTTTTGAGCCATTCGTCCAGCTTGGTCTTCAACAGGGCGCGCATCAGATACTCGCTCATGTCGTCGGAAAAATCCTCCCAGTCCGACGACATGTCCATCAGCATGTCGATAAAGCTGTCATACACGCTGTCGAAGGAGACCTGCGTGATACTCTCGTAATAGGCCTGTTCCAATTCTTTCCGCTGCTCGGCGAAAGCGATATAGTCGTCCATATACCGGGCGGCATCCTTGTAGCCCGCATCGGCATAGTCCTTGATTTTCGCATAAAGGTCGGGCGCTTCCCGGGCGACCTTCGCCATCTCCTCGCTCGACAGGTTCCAGAAATCGGCGGCCTCGCCGATCGTCCTTCCGACTACCTCGCTGATACGCTGCCATTCGTTACCGCTCATGGCATCGTCTATTTTTTTGTTGGAGGACTTTTTGCCGCCGATTCCCCAAAGCCCGTTGCTGTAAGCGGAGGCGCTCCGCCGCATTTGTTCCTGTGTATTAGCCTCCGTTTCGTTCAGACGGGCCATCTGCTTTTCATAGAGCTCCGTGGCTTGTTGGCCGGAAGTACCCTTTATCTCCTCGGTCAACGACTCGATGGCGGCTATCAGAGCTTCGTTCGTCAAGCTCAGGCGCTCCATGTCTTCTTCCAAACGGGGGTCGCTGTCCCCGTTCCCCACCAGTTTGCCCAACCCCCCGAACGATAGAGCGTCGAGGATATTGGCCGCTCCTTTCAACAGGGACTCGCCGATTTGCTGAAAAAGCTCCAACGAAAAGATATTGTCGATAATGCCGCTGACGGCGCCGAGCACGGTGTCTATCAACCCCGCGACGATACCCCCGATACCCTCCGTCGCCAATTCGTCCAAGATGGAGAGTATGGCGGAGATGATGGAGCCGGCCAACCCCGAATTGCCCAATCCTTCCGCAAGGGTTTGGGTGACGCTGCTGTCCCCGAAGATTTTCTCGAATCCTTCCGCGAGGGAGCCGCCGAGTTTTTCGGTCAGCTTGCCGCCGTTAAACAGCTTGTCGAGTTGCATGACGCCTTGTCCTATGCCTTTCAGGTTCCCCGACGAAAGGTTTCTCAGCCCCGATTCTAGGTTGCGGAACATGCCGGCTGCCTGTTCCGAGGACTCCCGGAGGCTGGTAGTGGTGCTCTGCACCTGCGTCCCGAACATCTGCACGTCCCGCGATGCCTTGTCCAGATTCTTCGCGGCCTCTCCCACGTAGAGCTCGGCCGCCTCTATGCTGCGGGCATCACCGCTTCCTTCCGCTTCTTTCAGCGTTTGCTTGGCACGGGCCAGCTCTTCGGTCGCCTCGATTTCCCGCTGCTGCGCGGCCATGTAGCCCCGCATGGCGTTTTGATAAGAGACGAGGTCGTCGTTGATTTGCCGGAAAATCTCCCCGTTCCACATCGTCTCCGACTGTTGCAGGCTGGAAATCAAGCCATACAGGGCTTCCATTTCGTCGACGTCGGCGGAGGTTTGGAACTCCGGGCTTCGGGCGATCGTTTTCAGCCGGTCGATGGTCGGCTGCACCTGTTCGCGGAACATCACCCCGAAATTGCCGAATACGTTTCCCCAGTCGATTTGCTGCCGGATCGCCGACAGTTCCAGCCGGTTGACGGCCGAGTCCCGCTCTTTTTCGAGCGAGAGCCGTTCGCCTTCCGATTGTGCCCGTCGTATTTTCTCGGCATACTCCTCGGCGATGGCCAGTTTCTGCTGCTGATAGGAGCCGTACTCTTTTAGGTAGTCGCGCATGGCAACAGCCTCTTCCCGGTAAACCGCCGTGCGCTCTTTTTCTCGTGTATCTTCGGCAAGGGTATTAGCGCGGTCGATTTCGGTCTGTTGCTCCCCGGTCAGCCCGGCGGCGTTGGTGCCGGTGATGCCCGCCTTTCGGTTCAGCTCGGCCAGTTCCCGCACCTTCTTTTCGATCTCGGCTTTCTGCCGGGCATAGTCGGCGTCTATCCGAGCCAGTTTCTTCTGCGTGCCTTCCTCCTGCAAGTCGAGCCAATCCTGCTGGTTCTGTTGTTCCAGAGCCAGCAACTCGTCATTCAGTTTCTGTCGGGCCTGTTTCCGCTTTTCCTCCTCTGTCTTGGCGGTGTCGTCATCAGTCTCGATGGTCCGGTAATCGGAGAGTCCCGCTTCCTTGAAGATTCTGGTTGCCTCTTTCTGGAACCATTCGACCTCATTCAGGTAATGTTGTTTTTTATTTTCCTCCTCTTGCAGGGCTTTGTTAAAGGCTGTCTCTGCCGGATCGCTTCCATATTGGCCGATGTTGTCCCCGCCAAAAAACATGTTGAGCTTTCCGCCGGCGCCCCAGAACGGGCGGTACTCTTCCTTGCCCTTGCTGCGGATTTCGTTGGCCTTCTCGTCGGCTTCTATGGCTTTTTTAATATAGGACTGAGCCTTTGCCTGCATGAACAGGGACTCGACATAGGCATTCCCTTTTTGTATGAGTGTGTCATACCAATCGGTCAGGGACTTGTAAGTGCCGAACGTGTCGCCGTATTTCCTGTTCAACTCGTCGACCTTGTTCTTCTCCTGCTCTTTCGTGCCGATAAAGTCTCTCAACTCGCGGAGGGTGTTGTCCAGCTCGGCACGGGTGCGTATGGAAACGGCATGTCCTTCTTTCTCTACCTCGTTTTTCTCCTGCAGGGCTTTTTTCAAGGCGTCGACTCCGTCTTTGGCGCTGAACAGCCCTTTTACCCAGTCTACCAGTTCGTCGCCGTACATGACCAGCAGCATGATGCCTGTCGTCAGGGCGGTCTGCCACGAAAATAAAGAGGAAAGTATTTGTTTCCATACCGGCACGCCCTTGTCCCCGGATTTCACCAAGTTGTCGTATTCGACCCGCGCTCTTTTCACCTCGTCCGCGAAAATGGGCAGGTTGTTGGAGATGGCGAGGAAAAACATCTGGGGACCCATAGCCAGAGAGGGCATCTCCCGGGCGATCTGTTGGATACTCATGTGCAGGCCGTTGAATTGTTGCTTGGCGGCGGGCAGTTCCGGGGGGACTGTCTGTGTGGCTTCTGCGGTTGCACCCAGCTGCTTTAACCGGGATTCCAATTCGGCGATTTGCTTTTCGAGCGCTTCGATACCGGCCATGTTTTCACTCTGGTCGAGGTTCGGGGAGGCGTTTTGTCCGACCCTGCGCAATTCTTCCATTTGCTCCGTGAGTCCGGCTATGGCGGTACGCAACCTTTGGGCTTGACTGTCCATTTCCGACGATGCGGCGGTCGCCTTGCCTTTCATCTCGTCCACCTTGCGGCCGGCCTTGTCGAGAGCCCCCGACAGGCGGTCCTTCATCAATATCTCTACTTCTACCGGTTTCATTGCCATGTTATCTCTTCAAATTGCTTTGGAAAAATCCCACGATGTCGGCGGCCTCGTCCTCCGCGCTCTTCTCCTCCTGTTTCTTTCGGATATAGCGGGGCGCGTCTGCCAGCATCATAATCAAGGTCTGGAAGTTCACGCCTTCCAGTATGTACTTTACCTTCCAGCCGGTGGCATCGGCCACTTGCCAGATAAATCCGAAGGGGCTATGGGAAGGCTCGAATACCGTCTTTAACTCCCCTTGTTTCTTTGGCTCAGTCTCAGCTTCATCGGGTTCGTCCTCTCGGCTGATCTGATAATACTCGTAAAAGGGTCGGTACCCAACAGGAACACGAAGCTGCGCATGGCGGCCGAGACATACTCGGTGTCTATCCAGTTGCGCACCACCCATGCCGTTGCCCCGACCAGCAGCCGGCGGCTGATCCAGCCGCGACACAGCGTGTAGGCCACCATGCGGCTCACCTGTTTGCCGTGGGTCACCAAAAAGGCCATTTCCTCCTCCTTCGTAAACTTGTTCATCTGTTCCGCCGTCACCCCTAACGAGAGGTACACCCGGGCCAAGCGAATAAGCCCGCCCAGCCGGGGGCGGCGCATGACGACCCGCAGGCGCAGGGGTTTGCGGAACGGGAGGCGGATATCCTTCAAGGGGACGGACACGCCCCGGTCCAACAGGGCGGCCGCCCCCTCGCGCTGTATGAGGCGTGCGACTTTCTCGTCCATACGTTAATCCGATGGGGTGTCGTTGATTTCGTAAGGAGCGGTATCCGCTTCCTCCGGCTTGTTCACTTTCAGCTGGCACTCTATCTTGGAAACCTCGGTCAGCGTCAGCTTGCCTCCCAAGTTGGCCATAATGGTACCGTTGGGAATCTTCATGGTCTGACCTGAGACGAACTTGATTTCCCACGGGCCGCGAAGTTCCACCAAGTCGGTGGGAGCTTTCCAGCCGGTGTACGACCCGGTACTGCCTACCAACGTACCGCCCAGAACGGCCTGTATGTTTTCATAATCCAGTTGAATGAGATTGAACGTGGGAGCGATGGTTGCATTTTTGTTAGCCAGCGTCAGCACGGGGGCATCGGGCACCTGTTCGGCTTCAATATCGGTACTTTCGGCTTTTGTGCCGCCCCAATCCCAACTACCTTTTTCGATGTAGCCGATTTCCTTTTGATTAAACTTTACGACGGCTATGCCGTAGATGAATTTCTTAGTTGCCATTCTTCAATTTGTTTTTGATGATTATCATTCCTAATATCGTTATCGCTATCCCGGCGACGAGCCCTGTGAAAAAGGTTTTAACGGGGTTCGAACGCTGTTTTAATTCCGCTTCGTACAGGTCGGCCATGCCTTCATAGCGCTCGCGCCATACCGAGGAGGATTTCTCGTAATACTCACACTGTCGCTGCAGACTGTCGCAAGAGGCATAGACCACGATGGTTCCGGGTTCCTTCCCCTTGCCGATGTCGAGACGGGCCTGTCCGCTCTTGGCATGAAACGACGAGCCCTCCGGCAGTTTAAGGAGGCTGTCCGTCGGTATCTCCATTCTCACCTCCGACATCGGTACCGTTTCCGTCCGTATCCGGCGAACTTCTCGCGCGAGGCTGTCCCGTTGCTCCGTCTCCACCGTCCGCACCTTTTCCCGCGCTGCCTCTCGTGAGGTCGCGCAGCTTGAAAATAACAGGGCAGTCAGCACGAAACTTGCAACTGTTAGCCGTCTCGATGGCTTTACGGAAGCGGGCCATCTCCCGCTTGGTCGAGCCAAGCTCCTTTTTCGCTTCCCGCAAATCTTCTCTGGTTTCACTCAGTTCCTTTTTTAAGGGTTCGACAATGTTCTCTATCAATATCCGGGTGGCCTGTTCAGTGTTGCCTATCCGGACTGTTTCGGCTTCCGCCTTCGCTTTCTCCGCTTCGGCATTCGCCTTGCGGACGGTCGCTTTCAGAGTCAGAAGTCCGACAACCGCCGCCAACAGGCCGCCGCCCAGTATCCAGTTAAGCATTTCACTGAACTCCATAGGACTGCCTGTTTATGACTTGCTTCCCGACTTTTTAGCGATAAGGCCGATAAGCCATTGAACCAGTCCCGTATCCGCAATCCCGTTCGCCACGAAGGAGGCTCCTAAACCGTAAAGCAGGGCGATATACCATTGGATGTCCGACACGAATCCGGCATCAAGCCACCATAGCAGCATGGCGGCCGCCATACCGACACACCAACTGACAAGCTGGGTAAGCAGTCCGTTCATCTTGGGAAACAGGGCTTTGATACCTTCCGTCAGCAATACCACACAACCGGCAAATCCGGCAAAAGTGGCGATCATGCTGTCATAATCTGTACCGGTGGATACATCGCCCGTTTGGGCAAATGCGGCTGATACAAACACGAGTATCAGCATGAAAAAACAAATCAACTTTTTCATTTCATTCTTTTTTTATGGGTTTATTCCTATTGATTTCAACCAAGCCCGCACGTCGAACGAGGGGCAGGCTTTCGCCGCCAACTGGTTGTGGCCGACAATCTCCACGTCGGGAAAGCGCCGGTGGAAATCCTTCACGTAGGTTTCCATCGCTTTCCGCTGTGCGAGGGTGCGGGTGTCCACGGGAGTCTTGCCGTCGGCGGCGACACCGCCCACGTACACAACGTGCCGGGCTGTCGTGTTGTACCCTTTTGCCCCGTTGGTAATCTCCCATGAATCGACCTGCGCATCCTCGTTGTTGTCCACCAGCCTCTCCACACGGCCGTCGAGGTGTATCATATCGGTGTATCCTACCTGCTTCCAGCCCCGCCCGACAGGGGGTGCGGAGGTGTGCCAGCGACGGATCTCGTCAGCCGTCACCTCACGCCCTTCGGGGGTGGCGGTGCAATGCAGTACCAGATATTTCAACTTTCCCATGACTTATGCTCCTTGTTTGGCTTGCGAGATGGTTATCTTAGCGGTTTTCGAGTTGTCGGCATTCAGGGTAATGGTCAGAGTCCCGCTTTTCGCATTGCCCGTGTCATTGGCCTCTGCCGAAATGGTCACACCGGTTTCGGTTTCTTCTACCCCAAAACCGGCCGGAGTGGCGCCTACGGTGTATTCACCGCTGGCTGTTACGGTCACTTCCTTGCTGCCACCCTCTGCCGGAATAGCCACCGTGGTCGGGTCGGCAGAAATGGTTTTTGCTGTCGGCTGAAATACGGGACTTTTGCGGCTGTCCAAAACCACGGTCTCCTCCCCGAAAGCGATATTGGTATCAGCCTTCATCAGCATCTTGAAGAAGTACAACTCGCTGGCATTGGAAATCTTGTCTATCTGAATGACATTCTCATCGTCTTGCAGATTGACGGCGGCGAACAGGTTTCCGTCTGCGCCCATCGAACACAACGTGGCCACAATCAGATTGTCGGGCCATGCAGCCAAAGTCTCGATGGCGATACCCTTGTAACGATGTGCGTTCACGTCCGTCTCGCTCGCGTTCTTAGCTTCGCGTTCCGTCAGTTCGTCATCGTACTTGTCGAAATCATCGATACTCATGATGATACGCAGGTTCGGGTTGTTACGGATTGCTTTGGGGATAGCGCTCCGAACGGCTTTCAACTTGCCGAGCATGGTTGTTTCCTCACTGTCCACGATGATGAGTTCCGTATCTTTGGCCATTTGGGTGAGGATACCGTTAAACAGATGGTCATCATCGTCGCCGTATTCGCCGTTGATGTAATGGTCACCTAATTCGAACTGTACCTGTTTGGCCAGTTCGGCCAACAGCGCATTCTGGGCTTCGGGAGGCAATTCGGCGAACACGAGGTTGCCTTTCGGCTGCCACTTGCGCCAGATTTGCTCGAAGGCACGGGGATTGAACACGGTGAAGGCCATGAAATCCTTCGGATCGAGGCTCTTTTCGTCATAATTGAAATTGCCCTTCGAATCTTCCACACCGGGATTTTCCTTGCGTTTTTGGAGCATCTTCCCGCTTTTCAGACGGGGCAGGCTGATTTTCTTCTCCACACCGGGAATGACCATAATCAGGCCTTTTTCCACGATTTCGTTGCCGGTGGCGGCGAGGGTCAGCAGCTGCTCCAGCACCTCGCCGTTGTAATTGGTGTTTTTTACTACTATCGCCATCGTTATTGTTTATTAAGTTTGTTGTTGATTTCCTTCATTCGCTTGCTCCACGGGCTTTCGTCTCCCGGGTCCACTTTCAGGTCCTCCATGACCTTGCGTTTCGGGGCAAGCGCCTTTAACGCCTTTTCTCCTTCCTCCGGGTTGGATTTCAGGATATTTTCATATACAGGACGCATTTCGGCATTGATGCGCCCGTCTGCCTCCGCAGCGTCGAGCAATGCCTTGCGTGCGGCTTCTTCATCGGCGGCCGCCTTGTCCTCAAACTCTTTCAGCCGGGTTTTCAGGTCCTTGTTCTCATTTTCCAGACCGGCAACACGGCCCGCTTCCCTTGCGTAGGCCTGAGCCTGCGCGATTACTTCCTCCTCGCCCTTGCAATTGGCAAACGAGGGGTGTTTCCGAATTTCCTCCAAGTTCATCTTGCTTTTGTTTTGTGGCTCCGTGAGCCGGTTGTTGAATAAAGTGTATATCTGTTCCGGGGTACTGCCCGCCGGAACCGGTTCCGCATCATAGATACCGTCGATAAAGCCGAGGCGGAGCGCATCGTCTGCCGTCAGCCAATGGTCCTCGCCGTCAAAAAACGTGGCCTTGACTTCCTCCTTCGTCATGCCGAGACGGGCGGCGTATATATCCCCGAGGCTGTCCTCGAGGCTCTCTATCTCTTCGATGCATTTCTGCATCTCCTTTTTATTGCCATAGCAGCCTCCGCTCACGCTGTGCAGCATCAGCCTCGCATACTTGCTCATCTCTACCGGTTTTCCGCACAGGGCGATCACGCTGGCCATGCTGGCCGCGATACCGTCCACATAGATATGTACGTCCGCCTTGCTGTTTTTGATGGCGTTGTAGATGGCGATGCCGCAATACACATCGCCGCCGTTGCTGTTGATGCGGACATGGATCCGGCTCCCCGCCTTTTCGGCTTCCAACAGTTCCCGGGCCACCCGTCCGCTCTGTACTTCGTAATAGTCTCCGATGTCACCGTAAAGGAAGATGGTGCACACTCCCTCCGCATCGGTCTGTATATTGAAAAATCTGCTCATATCTGTCTGGTTTTAGCACATAATCACGCTGGGTTCACAACGCAAAAATGCGACAAAACAACAGCGTATGAAAATTGCATTTTTACCGTGTAACGGTATGACGTCATGGTGGTTTCGTAAAGTCTCATCATGCGGAACGATTTTTATTTCGCGGGATTTTTAGGGCATTTTTGCAGTTGAATCACAAGAATTAAAGCACTATGGCAGATTTGACGAACGCCCAAAAGAAGGAATGGGCCAAGACTTTATACATGCGGGAGAATCTCACGCAACAGGAAATCGCGGAGCGTGTGGGAGTGTCCCGCGTGACGGTGTCCAATTGGGTGCGTGCCGGGAAATGGGAGGAACAGAAAGCCGGGCTGACACTCACCCGGCAGGAACAGGTGGCCAACCTGTACCGTCAGGTGGCGGAAATCAACCGGGCCATCTCGGCACGGGCGGAGGGGGAACGGTTCCCGAATTCCAAAGAGGCCGACATCCTCGGCAAGCTGTCGGCCGCCATTCGGAACATGGAACAGGAAACCGGAATAGCCGATATCATCAGCGTGCTCACCGGTTTTATCGAATGGGTCCGTCCGTTCGACCTTGAAAAGGCAAAAGAACTGACAAGGCTGGCGGACGCTTATATCAAGGACAAACTATAAACGGGAGGCTCATGAAACAGATCGACAGAACAGCCCTCCTCGACTGGGAGAAGTTCAAGGAGGACATCGATAGGGCCACGCCGGTGGACAAATCCATGTCCGCCGCCGACCGGGAGAAGCACCGCCGGTATCTCGAAAGACACCCGGTGGAATGGATCAAGTTCTTCTTTCCGCACTATGCCAAGTATGAGTTCGCCGATTTCCAGAAGCGGGCCATACAGCGCATCATCGCACACGACGAATGGTTCGAGGTGCTTTCGTGGAGCCGGGAGCTGGCCAAGTCTACGGTCACCATGTTTATCGTCCTGTTCGTCACGCTCACCGGGCGGAAGAAGAACGTCATCATGACCTCCAACAGCAAGGACAACGCCGTACGGCTGCTGGCCCCTTACCGGGCCAATTTGGAGGCCAACGGCCGCATACAGGCCTATTACGGCAAACAGGAGACGCCCGGCTCATGGACGGAGGACGAGTTCGTCACCAAAGGAGGCGTGGCGTTCCGTGCAATCGGCGCGGGACAGTCGCCCCGGGGTTCGCGCAACGAGGCCATTCGCCCGGACGTGCTGCTCGTGGACGACTTCGACACGGACGAGGACACCAAGAACCCGGACACGATACAGAAGCGGTGGGACTGGTGGGAAAACGCCCTGTATCCGACGCGATCCATCTCGGAACCGACGCTTGTCATCTTTTGCGGAAACATCATCGCCAAAGATTGCTGCGTGGTACGGGCCGGGGACATGGCCGACCACTGGGACATCGTGAACATTCGAGACAGGAACGGTCGCTCCACTTGGCCGGAGAAGAACACGGAAGAGTTTATCGACCGCACGCTGTCCAAAATATCCACCAAAGCGGCGCAGGGAGAATACTTCAATAACCCGATTTCCGTCGGGGAGGTATTCGAGACCATCGCCTATGGCAAGGTTCCACCCTTATCGAAATTTAAATTTCTGGTCGCCTACGGTGACCCGGCGCCGGGCGAGAGCAAGGGAAAGAAAGGCAAGTCCTTCAAAACGGTCTCGCTGCTCGGCAAACTCGGGGGACGGCTTTATGTCATCAAGACCTTTCTCTCCCAAGCCCTGAACGCCGAATTCATCGGTTGGTATGTCAAACTGTTGGAGTTCGTCGGCGGAAAAGCCACCGTGTATTGCTACATGGAGAACAACAAACTGCAAGACCCTTTCTTTCAGCAGGTGTTCAAACCGCTTGTGGCCAAAGTCCGGAAAGAGCAGAAAATATCGCTTTATATCCGGGGTGACGAGGAGAAGAAAACCGACAAGGGAACCCGGATAGAGGCCAACCTCGAACCCTTGAACCGGGAGGGGAACCTGATTCTCAACGAGGCGGAGAAGGACAATCCGCACATGAAAGAACTGGAGGATCAGTTCAAGCTGTTCACGCTTTCGTTACGCTATCCGGCGGACGGCCCGGATGCCGTGGAAGGAGGCAACCGCATCATCGATGAACTCATACACCGGTCGGAACCGCCGGTGTTTAAAACCCGGAAAGAGTTGCGGAGACGGAACAAACGAAGATTATAACCCTTTAATCCATACAACTATGAGCCATTTTGTCGAATTGAGGGACTATGACGCGAGTATCCACCGCGACATTCTGGATGCCCTCGTACGGGAGGACGAACCCGTCATCGAAATATGCGAGGACAGGGCTATCGCCGAAATGCGGTGCTACCTGTCGAAACGCTATGACTGCGACAGAATCTTCTCCGCCACCGGGGAGGAAAGGAACCAATTGGTATTGATGATGGTCATCGACATCGCGGTCTATCACATTTTTTGCATACACAACCCGCAGAAGCTGTCGCCTATGCGGAAGGACCGGTACGAACGGGCCGTAGAGTGGATGAAGGCGGTGGCAGCCGAGGAGATCTCCATCGAGGGGGCGCCGCTCCTGCCGGCGGAGGAACGGGCCGGAAACTCGAACTTCCGCATCACAAGCAATCGAAAAAGGACAAACCACTGGTAATCACATAAGACTATGGCAAAGAAACAAAAACGGAATAACCGGGGCATCATCACCGTCGGAGGCAATCTGACGCTTCCCGGACAGAAGGGGCCGAATGTCATCGTGCTCACGCAGCCCAAACGGTTCGGCATCGACATCGCCGACTATATGACGGCCATACGCGCCGCCGAGAACGTGGACTATTCAAGGCGCTACAAGTTATATGACCTGTATGCCGACATTCTCATGGACACGCACCTCACCTGCGTCATCGAGAAGCGGAAGAACGCCGTGCTCTGCTCCGACATCGAGTTCCGCCGGAATGGCAAGCCTGACGATGCGGTGAACGAGCAGATTCGTTCCCCGTGGTTCAACCGGCTGGTCGGCGACATCATCGATGCCAAGTTCTGGGGCTTCTCCCTCTGCCAGTTCTACCGGGAGGGGGAATGGGTGGACTACGACTTGATACCCCGTAAGCACGTAGACCCCGTAAGGCGGATTATCCTCCGTCACCAGACGGACATCGTCGGCCTGCCGTGGGAGAATTATTCCGACCTGCTGTTCATCGGCAGTCCCGACGACTTGGGACTGCTGGCGAAGGCGGCTCCGTGGGTGATCTACAAGCGGAATACCACCGGCGACTGGTCACAATTCTCCGAGCTCTTCGGTATGCCCATACAGGAGTATGTCTATAACTCCGACGACGAGCAGTCCCGCCAGCGGGCGATAGAGGATGCCGCGAATATCGGAAGCCTCGCACAATTCTTCCACGACGAGGACACCAAACTCAATTTTATAGAAGCCGGCAACAAGACCGGTTCGGCCGATGTGTACGAACGGCTCTGCGAGCGGTGCAACAACGAGATTTCCAAACTCGTCCTCGGCAATACGCTGACGACCGAGTCCTCTGAAAACGGCACGCAGGCTTTGGGTACTGTCCACAAAAAGGTGGAGGACAAGGTGGCCGAGGCTGACAAGCGGTATCTTCTCGACGTGCTCAACTACGACATGGCCGACATCTTCGCCCGCATGGGCATCGACACCTCCGGAGGTAGTTTTTGCTTCCCGGAGAAGAAGGAGATAGACCCCACGGCGAAGGTCAATATCCTCACGCAGATCGCCCGGCAGTTCGACCTGCCGGTCTCCGACGACTACCTCTACGAGGAGTTCGGTATCGAAAAGCCGGCCGATTACGACCGGTTGAAAAGGGAGCGGGAAGAGGAGCGGAAAAGGAATGAGGCCGCCGCCAAGCGGCTTCAACAGCAGCAACGGCAAAAACCGGAGGAGGAAGAAATAGAGGAGGAAGATCCGGATCCGGAACCCGACCCAGAACCGAAGCCTGAACCCAAGCGTAAAAAATCCTTCCGCGACCGGCTGGCCCGTTTTTTCGGAAAAGCCCCGTCGGGCGGCGGGGCAGTTTTAGACTGGTAGTCGACCGCCTTTATGAGGCGAAGGAGGGTGAGGTCTCCTCGGGCTTCGAGTTCTCCGGCGAGGTACTGCGCCGTGCCTTGCTGAACATATACGGCAAGAACTTCCGCCCGATGACCGACATCGAGATTAACCTGTTCAACGAGATTTGCGACCGGATAAACGAGGCCGCCCGAAAAGGACTCGACGAATCAGGGACTGTGGATCCGGACGACGACTTCCGCACGGCCATTCTGCGGAACAACGAGGTATTCGCGGCATTCAAGGTACACCGCATGCAGAACGACATGGCACGCCTGCTGTTGGATTCGAACGGCAATCTAAAACCGTTCGAACAGTGGCGGAAGGAGGTGATGCCCATCGCCTCGCATCAGGTGGGGCAGTGGCTGCGTACCGAATACAATACGGCGGTCTTGCGGGCGCATCAGGCGGCCGACTGGCAGCAGTTCGAGAGGGAGAAGGACGTCTTGCCCAATCTGCGGTGGATGCCTTCCACCTCGGTCAATCCCGGGAAGGACCACATGGTATTCTGGGGGACGGTGCGACCCATCGATGACCCGTTCTGGAACGAGCACCGCCCGGGCGACCGCTGGAACTGCAAGTGCGACCTCTCCTCGACGGACGACCCGGTGACCGAAATCCCCGACTTCACGACAAAGGACAACCCGCACCCCGGGCTGGACAACAACCCGGGGAAGGACGGCAAATTGTTTTCCGACACTCACCCGTATATAGCGAACGCCTATCCGGGGGCGAAGAAGGCAGTGAAAAAGTTCCTGAAAGATAATGCCCACTATACTCTCATACCTACGAACCGGGGAATATTACGCATTCACGACGGGCACGGGAAGAGAGAAAGAGATGAGAATATTCGTATAGGCACCTATTTGGCCGAAAAGCATGACTATGAGATTGACCTGCTGGACAATCCGGGTAATAACAAGTCCGCCGATAGTTATAATCGCACGCTGGGCATAAAACAAGAGTACAAGATAAATTTCTCTCCAACAATAAGCTCCATCGACAACTTGTTGCGGAAGGCCAAGACGCAAGCTAATGACATTGTACTGTGGATTGAATCAGATATTTCGTGGGGAGATTTGCGTAATGCCATTTACAGCCGCGTCAGAAGATCGGATAATATCCAGTCATTGACAATAGTGAAAGATGGAAAGGACGTGACGTACAAACGGGAGGATATGTTAAAGAGTAACTGGGAAATAAGACAGGCAGACTTCAAATAAAGAAACCTGCCTGAATCGGGGTTCAAACCCTTGCGGGAATGATCCATCGCAAATATAACGGTTATTATTTAAATAACAAATAGATAGGAGGAAAAATGGCCGAAAAATTTATGGAGAAGGAGCGCAAGGCGCTGGAAAAGTTCCTGCGCCGGGAGATGCCGGTCATCGCCGGGCGAATGGCCCAAGACCATTTTCAAAACAACTTCCGGTTAGGAGGCTTTGTGAACGGAGGGCTGCACCCGTGGCCGAAGGCCAAGCGGTTGTCATCGGGTGGAACAGGAGCTGCCAGCAATTACGGCACGCTGCTTTCCGAACGGAAAGTCCTATTTAAATCCATCAAATACATACCGGCGGACTACCGGGTGAAAATATCGAACGATGTGGTCTACGCCCCCATTCACAACTGGGGAGACACCGTGCATCCTGCCGTGACCGACAAGATGCGGAAATGGGCTTGGCGACAGTTCTACAAGTCGGCCGGCATCCGGAAGAACGTGTCGAAAAAAACGAGGGCGTCGCGGTTGAAGGAAGCCGCCGCCAACCCGCAGGCGCAGATGTGGAAAGGACTCGCCCTCACCCGGAAAAAGAAGCTGAGCATACGCATTCCACAACGGCAGTTTATCGGGGAAAGCGAGGAACTCAACGAGAAAATAGAAAAGAAAATCACTGAAAAAATCTTCAACATTCTAACCTCATAAAATCATGGAAGAAATCTTTATCACCATCATGGAGCAAATCGCCCGTGAAATGCCGGATCTGTCGCTCATCGACGAGGACTACGGCCAATTGGAAATGGGAGCCGACGAAGACCACTACCCGGTCACCTTCCCCTGCGTGCTGATCGGGAACACCGATTCGAACTGGCACGACCTCGGCTACGGGGCGCAGAACAGCGAGTCGTTCATTACCGTGCGCCTCGCCATCGACTGCTACCACGACACCAGTCACGCCTCGGGAACCTACGAGAAAGTACGCGAACGCCAGCAGACGGCGAACAAGCTGTACCAAACCTTACAATGCTTGCAGTGCTCGGAAAACGCATCGCCGCTCGTGCGGGAGAAAAGCCGGGAATATGCGCTGCCGGGATATATCAAGGTATTCGAGACGACCTTCTCGTTCACCCTGCACGACGAGTCGGCGATGGAGCCGTGACGCTGTAAAACGCAAAAGGGGTGACCGCCCGCAAACGGCCACCCCTTGTCTTATCCCCGGAACAAGGCTATCGGAGTCCTTTCGCCCGCAGCATTTCGAGCAGATCGCCTTCCTCCGGCATCATTTCCAATATCAGGCTGCATAGAGTGTATATGCAGTCGTGGTCGTTGTCCACACGGTCCTTGTCTATCGCACCGACGGCATACGTCAGATTGCGCACATGTTCCAGCCAGTCGGCGGCCGGGAACATCGTGGGTATCTCCACCACGATCTTGTCTTTCTCGAACCGTACCATCGCTCAGCCCTCCTTCGTTTCGTTCGCGAACTCCAAAGCCAGTCGCCGGGTCTTCGCGGCTGTCGCCTCCGGGCTCAGGTCCGGGCGGCGGATTCCTCGTTTCCGGTTGGCGCTCCCGTGCTCCGTCAACGCGGCCAGCACGGCATAGCCCGTGCGGCGGCCTGTCAGCACCTCGTGCACATGGTGGCGGCTCACGCCGAAGAACTCGGCCACCTCGCGCTCGTCCTCCAACGTCACCCATTGGGGCAGCTCCGCAAAAAACGCTTTCAAGACCTCGTCCCGGTCTTTCGGCTGCAAACGGCGAGGGCGGGACACTCCCATGCGTTTCCCCGACAGCAAGCGCAGTATCGCCTCGTCCACCATAATGCTGAACTCCGGACTGAGCCATTGCGCGAAACGCAAGGCGATGCGGTAGTCTTTGCACCATGTTCCTTGATTCTCGGGCCTTCCACCGTTCCTAACTTCCACAAGGTCAGCCGTTAGGCATTTCTGCCCAACGCTTATCGCCTTGATATAACGTTTAGCCTCCTCTGTTCTTAGCCAATCTTTGGGGATTTTCCCGAAAGGCTTTGCCATTTGTGTGAGATTGATACTTGCGTTTCCGCTGAGGATTTCCGCGGCGAAGCGACTTTGATTCACTTCCACCATTTCAAGGCGCAGGGCTTTGTTCTCTTGATTCTTTTTCATAACTCTGTTATTTTTTTAGAGCAGTGCGGACCAAAAAAAGACGGCGTCCACTTCCCGTCGCTCTAAATCCTAACAGATGGACTTGCCAACGCCATTACAGCGCAGGCACGGGGTTGGATGCCGTCGTATCTTACAAGGCATAAAAAATGCCCGTATGCGGTGCATCGGACAGACTCGCTGTCCATCTGTCTAAAATTTAGAGCACCACAAACATACGAATTATTTTTCAAAGACCATACATTTCAACAAAAAAATGCGATGCGCCACTTCCCGTCGCTCTAAGTCATATTCATGGGACTTGCCAACGCCATTACAGCGCAGGCACGGGGGTTGGCACACCGCTATATCTTGAACAGTTCGAGCTGGGAGGCCGTCAGCCGGGGAACTTTCACCTTAGGCAGGGGCTTGAAGTCCTTGTCGGTCCCCTCACGGGACTTGCGCCGGATAATGGCCATGATACGCTCCTCGGAAATAAAGAACTCACGCTCCGACAGAATGCGCAGCGCGTCGTCGAACCGCAACCGCTGCACCTCGGTCCAGTAATAGTAACGACGGCACAGCGCCTCGTCCCTCAGCCTGATCAGTTCTTTGTCCCTTCCTTTGCCCATACTGCAAATATAATTGATTTTCACCCGCTTTTATTACAGGAAGTGCCGATTTTTTCACATTTCGGCACTTCCTGTTTAAGGGGTCAACGCTTTTCGACCGGTTTCCCGGCCTCCTCCGATTTTACGACTCGGTCATGCCCAGCGGTATGGGCCTCCACATGCCGTTCCTGTCTTTCATCTCGGCGCGGATAAACTGCTTGCTCACCTCCGGCTGGTAGCTCTCCTCGATAATGCGCACACCCTCCATGAACCGTGCGTCGCCGGTATCTTCGGCCACCTTGCGCAGCTGCACGATACGGCTGGCCTTTAACGTGCCTTTGGCGTCGCGGCTCAACAGCCGGAACACCATGTTCACCAATGCCTGCGTCTTTTCGTCGTTGGCCAGCGAGGCGATGTACTCCTTCACGATGGCGATTCCGTCCTCTACCGTGTCCCGGTAGCCGTCCGTCACATACACGCCCAACGTGATGCGTTTGTCGCCTGCGCTGTTGGTGAAGGTATGGCTGCGTTGGTCGTTGCGCATCTTCGTTTTAAACAGGTCGGACTTCATGGCAAGTATAGCCTTGAAATTGTCAAGCACCTTCTGTTTGCTCTCCTTGATCTCCTCGCTGATACCCAGCAACACGGGAATGGAGTTCTCGATCTCCTCGTCCACCATCTGCCTGTACATTTCCCGGTCGGCTTTGGCCTTCTCTTCGGCCGCTTTTCTCGCTTTCGCCTGTTGGAAGGCTTCGAATTCTGCTCGTTCTTCCGCTGTCATGATTACTGTTTGTTCGTTGAGTTCTTTCATAATCATTTATTTATAAGTTAAAAAAATATGCTACTTTTGTAAAAAAAATTACATGGATTTTACCGAATATATTCGTATTTTCAATAAGGAGCAAAAAGGACAATTTACAAGTTTCTGTATTCAACTACCTCTAATATTTACAGTCCTTTATCTATATTGTCCTCTGTTTAAGGAAATGGATTTATACGTACAAATTATATTTTCTATAACGGCTTCCATACTTACGCTGTTCTTTTTTGATATTTTCCTGATATTCTATTATAAAATGCTAAAAATAAGCTCTACATTCGACATTATATTGCCCACAGTTCCTGTCTTATTTTCCTCTTCCTATTTGATATTATCTGTTGATTTATATCAATTAGGTTATCAGTATGCATTACATATATATCTGTATAGTTTATTTGCATTTGTGACCTTTTTTATGGGGATAGGAATATTCATTCATATATTTAATCGTTATCATAAAAATAAGGGGAAACAAATAACTGGGAAACAAATAGATTTGTAATCCAATTTTTAGGGGCGTTGGGGTCTATAATTACATAGGCGTCCCAGTTCAGTTTTACATCATGCACCTTTTCCTTCATTCTTCCTCCTCGTAATTCTGCATTTCCGGCTCGTCGTCAATCCACATCGATTCGCTGTTAGCGTAAGCCCAGTCGGCCAGTTCGCTGAGAAACTCGGCGGCCTCTTGACGGCTCATGTCCGAGATAAATACCGTAACTTCTTTTTTTACAATCTCCAAATTGGTTCGTGTTTTATTTTCCATATCTTCAATTTTTAGGGGCGTTGGGGTCTATGATTACATAGACGGCCCGGCCCGGTTGTTTCACTTCGTGTTCTTGTCTCTTTTCCGTTTCCTTCACTTTCAGCCCTCCCTTCCGCTCGATGGAGCGCAGCTTTACGGCCAGTTGTTCCAGCTCTTCGGTGCCGAGCCGCCCGAAAGGCATTCCGGCTATCCGGGGATTCAGGCAAAAATCGTTGACCCTTGCCCAGTCCGTGGTGTCGATGCCGATTTTCTGCATGAGTTTCAGACATACGCTTCGGCGGAACCGCAGCTCCTCGCGCAGTTTCTTTCGCCATTCGTCCTGCCCGGTCAGCTGTTCCAGAGCGGCGCAGCACTCGTTGTACTCCGCCCGGGTCATCTCGCGCAGGCTCTCGGTGCGATTCCGTGTATATTGCCTCACGATCGAGCGCTTGAACTCTTCCCGGTCGCCGTAATAGGGCACTTTGCCGAACAGGGCGTAAAACCGGGCGAAATTGGTTACTTCCTGTGCCATGTTCATTCCTCCAATCTATCGGCGATTGCATACATCGCCCAACTCACCATAATAACTTTCACATCGTATCTATCCCTTTCGTCGAGCGAGTCAACCTTGACAACCACCGGTTCCTTAACCATAGCATTCCACACCTCTTCCGCCGTTTCTTTTTCCTCCGGACTTTTCAGTGTCATGATCGACTCAAAGTCTTCCCGGTCAAACTCAAATACGACCTGCACCTTTTGTTTTTCTTCCATAATTCAAAGATTAAACTGGTTTTCGAACAACACTTCGATGCCGCACGAGCTGGCCACGTCGAGCTCGAGCTTGGCGCCCTTCGACAGCTCCCAGCCTCGAAGCATGTAGATATAATCACAACCGAGCAGCAGGGCGATGTCCGCCCGCATGTGCTCCCGCCAATGCGCCTCGTCGGGCAGCCCATTCTTGAACGGGTTCACGGGATTGTAGCCTTTCAAGGCAAGGAATCGTTCCGCATTTCCAAAAGCCGCCTTGCGCTCTTCCAAGTCATAATGGGCTATCGCCCCGCTGATGTACACTTTCTTGTTCATTTTTTTCTGTGGTTTTTTCGTTCGTAAAACTTGTTCAATCGTTCGGGCGCTACCACCCTGTAATTGCACATGCCGCAGCATCGCCCCGTTTCTTTCACCGGATATGGGTTATGCCCGTATCCGACGAACTCCATGCCGCAAATGCAGCATCTGTTTTCTTGCGTCTTTTCCATGATCATACTATTTCAAATTGTACTACAAAATCATATTCTCTCCGCAGACGGCGAACCTGTGCGATGTTGTCCGGCTCGCTGCCGTAGGGCAGGTAAACACAGCGTTCTCTCGTGTTGACTTTCACGCCCTTCTTCCGGAGCCTATACAGCAGGTTCTTCCGGCGCATTCTCTTTTTGTCCATCTTCCATCCATGTTTTGGCGGCGCCTTCCTCCCATATTGTGTAGGGCTCGCCCGGTTGCTCCATAAACCGACTCTTGCACCACGCCTTGAAGCCGCTCACCATGATTTTGACATCGGCATCGTATTCCACCTTTCGGGCCGTCCTGCCGGCCGGGTGCATTCCCTCGGCATGGCTGATGAAAACGAACAGCTTTTTGGGATGCCGCTCCTTTAATTCTTTGTAAGCAGGGTAGCTCAACCCGCTATATTGGAAACTGTCTATGATCACCACTCTGGGACTGCCCCTTCGTTTCAACCGTTCCTCCAGTTGATCGATCGGTTCCCGGTCGAGAATCAGTAGCCGCTT